>Ga0105048_10003861_pt1 | contig 24486 bp, 23 predicted proteins | sample MAT05_FD_78382 | JGI IMG/M metagenome (GOLD analysis project Ga0105048, IMG submission 78382) | Freshwater microbial communities from Lake Fryxell liftoff mats and glacier meltwater in Antarctica - MAT-05 | ecosystem: Environmental > Aquatic > Freshwater > Ice > Liftoff microbial mat | place... | reverse complement strand
TGCCCGCCACCGGCGTGGACAATTATCCTCCTGCTTTGATACCGCCGCCGCGTGGCATGATCTCTTTCCTGGGTGGTCAACTCTATTCGGGCAGAGGTGGTCAATTTCCCGTGAGCGCCGAGGTTCTTCGAGCGCGGCGCGGATTCCTGGGACGTAGGCCGCGGCTGTTTTGGCAACGTGGTCCAGGCAGTCGGCGGCGGACCAGCCGCCGGTGGCTGGCGGCAGGCCCAATTCTTCCTCGGAATAATTATCGACGAGCGCCCGCGCGGAAGCGTTGACGGAGTCAATCTGGCGAGCGTAATCTTCGAGTTCCAGGGATGCGCTCACGAGGACCTAATTTCCACGTGCCGGGCCGCGGCCTTCTCGACGAAGGCGATCTCTTCGAGCAAGCTTTCCTGGGAAAGCCGCGCTTCGAAGATCAACCGGAAGCCGCCGTTGCTCATGAATAGCGCCCCGACAATTCCCAGGGAAACGGGAAGCCAACTCAAGCGTTCGATCAGCATCGAGGCCACACCGATCGCCACACTAGTGAAGACGAACGCGCCCGCGGCCAGATAAAAACTGATCATTACACTGGCCAGGATGCGCGCCCGGCGACCGCTGTAATCCAACATGCGCAACAGCATCTGGGTGCGTTCCGGGCTCAGCGGTTTTTGGGTTGCCGGGTCGACTTTGTATTCCAGTTGCTCCGATATCATTCGGATCCGGTCCACGCAACGGCCCAATCGATGTGAGGTGGAAAGAATAAACGTGCCCGACGCGGAAAGCAAAAGGGCCGGGGTAATCATGGAAGTGAGTACCGCCAGCCCTTTCGACAGCGTGAACATATCCGGGTAACTGTTCAATAAATCTGGCAGGTTCACCACACATTCAGTTTAGCGGGAACCTGGCCGCCGGAACTACTCTTCCTGTTTGCGTTCCACCTTCATGCGTATCATCGCGGGTCCGACGTTATCTTCGGTGATGACTTTGTAGTCCGAGGGCACTTCAAACAGTAGGCGCGACGGTTCTCCGCGACGGAGGTTGGTGAGCTTGTAGGTGCTTTCGCCGGTGCGCGGATCCTTGCGTGTGGTCAGGACGACTGTTTTCAAGTCGCTCGAATACCAGCGTTCGGAGACCGTATCGAGCGGTAAGTCATTGCCGATCTGGCCGGCCGGGATCGTCAAGGTCGTACGTGTGCCTTCGGCTTCCACGCCTTCAATGATTCGTTTGCCCAGTGTGTCGTTCTTGAAGTTCGTGGTTGCCCCCGACGCCGGAAAAGCCGTTCTCATCCGCTGGCTGATCACGGCCCCGGCCTCGCCTTGCATCACGATCCCTTGCGGCAGCGGAACGCGTTCCGCTGTGGCTGTCGTGGTGGTCCCGTGCTCAATGACCATCGTATGGGCGCCCTCGACCCCGTGATTGAAGAACACCGCCGGGCCTTCCTTTGCGGGAGTGGCCGGCACGGCGCGGGTCCACGTCGCGCTCATATTCATTTTGCGAGCGGTCTTATCTTGCGGGTCCAAAACGTAGTCGGTCCTGGAAACGGGATCGTGGATAAAGATTGTCTTTCGGGCCGAATCGCCGATGAAAGGGCCGATCGCGTTGATGGTAATCTCACGCCGCGTGCGGCCCTCGCCATCCCGTGCATAGAAGGTCGTATTGGAGTTCCTGATGCGATTTCCGTCCGCGAAGGTCTGTATGTTCTCGGTGACGAAATCACCCGTGAAGGGCACACCTTTAACGAGGGCGGTTTCAAAGCTGGCCTCGGCGCTGACGAACGCAAAGTTGCCTGCTGTGCCGCCGTTGCCCGTCGGTCCGGAGATCACGTGGATCTCTTTTTCCTCAACGATCCGCGGCTGTTGCGCCAGCAGCGCGCAGGCCGACACGGCGGAAATAAGAAGAAGTTTCATAACTGTTTCCTTTCAAAATTATCGCTTGACGCTCACAAAGCGAACGGCGCGCATGCTGCCGTCTTCGCCCAAAACCACATCGGCCGGTACGGATTCATTCCAACGGTCCGCACTGACCGGAATTCCAAATCCCGGCAACGAAGATTTCGGCAAGCGGACACGGATGATGCTGCCGCGTTCCATCGGTTCCATTGCTTGCCAGGGTCCGACGGGTATGAAATCGTTCGGCTCCGCCGCGGCGATCCGCTGTTCAACCGGCGGTTTCGGAATATGGCGGCGCCTTAGAACGGCCTTTGCAACCACAGGGCTGGGGGCTGCCGCGGGCGGGCCGGGTACTATGGCTTCATTAGGGGTCTCGGCGACGAACGCAGGCGGCGCGACGGACGCTGCCGGTCGCATCAGGAACAAGCCGGCTAGAACCGTGGCGGCCAATGCTCCGGCCGCCGCGAACTGAACCACGAGCACACGACGCCGGCGCCGGCGCAATTCTCCTAACAGTGCCTTCTCAACTCGGTCTGGGGTCTGCATTCCGTCGCCCACAGTGGTCAGGAATAGCGCGGACCGAACGATTTGTTCGGCGTCGTAGGACAAAATCGGTTTTTGATGGGGCGTCATTATGAATACCTCACAAGCGGCCTTAATTTCCCAGCGAGCATGGCTCGAGCCCGGTGGAGCCGGGATCGCACGGTCCCGGTGGGACACCCCGCGATGGATGACACTTCTTCATACGAAAGTTCCTGCATATCGCACAACACTAGTACTTCGCGATAGACGGGTGGAAGTGTCGCCATTAGTTCGTGCAATCGGCTGGTAAGTTGTTCCTGCTCCAAGTCGGCGAGTACGCATCCGGAAGCCACGGGCTCGGCTTGATCTTCGTCTTCCAGGGACAGATGGCGCTGCCGGGAGCGCAATTGGCGCAATACCTGATTGCGCGCCACGGCGAAGAGCCACGCCAAAACCGTTCCGCGTGAAGCGTCCAATCGGCTTGCGTCCCGCAGCAGCGCCATGAATGTTTCCTGTACCGCTTCGGCGGCCACATCGGCGTCTCCGCAAAGGTGCATCGCGTAGCAGAAGAACATACAGCAGGAGCCCCGGAGAACACCGAGCCACATCGGCGTCTCCGCAAAGGTGCATCGCGTAGCGGTAGATCGATGCCTGCCGCCGCCGGTAAATCGCAAGGAACGCCGGTTCCTCGCCCCGTCCCACGGCCTTCAGCAGCAGTTCATCGCTCTGCTCACTTTCAGATTCGAGTTGTGTCCGGGTCCACCGTTGCCACATGCGTTGTCCCTAGAGTATCCGCGCCGGAGGAGAATAGTTCCCGAAATTTCAATACTGAATCGATCGTTTGACCGCTCGCCTAATCGGCGCCGGAAGATCGTAGTGATCGAAATTCTCCAACGCGCACCAGGTAAGGCCGCGAACTTCGGCGGAAGCCAGGAAATGCTCGGACTCGGCGCGAAAACTGAAAATCAAGTCGTGGTGGAGATGGAACGGTTCTTTCTTTCGTGCGGGAATACCATGCACGTCGATGCCGACCAAGCGGGGCGGCAGAGAGGCATCGATCTGCACTCCGGCCTCCTCTTGCGCCTCCCGCCGCGCGGTTTCCGCAACGTGCCCGTCCAGATTTCCCTCGACATGGCCTCCCGGAAGAAGCCATCGGTCCAGTTTCCGGTGGTGCACAAGCAAGATCGAATTGCGCGATGGGTGCAAGATGCATGCGGTTCCGGTGATGTGTCCCGGCGTGAATTGATATCGGGATAGCGGCGCGGCCGTTTCCCGCAACAGACCGCCGCACAGTTCACGGCTTTTCTCCGCCTCGCCGTCGGCCGGGTCGTCCCATTCCGAAATCAAAAGCAGCAGGGCAGGGATATCGATCACAGGTTTCGTTTCAGGAAGTTGATGATGTGGTAGCCGTCCATGAACTTGAATGGCGTCTCCCCCATTGTGTAGTGACCACAAGGCAGGACGACAATTTTGTTAGCGATGCCCAGACGTTTCACCGCGCCGACAATGTCCTCGGACAGCCTCGGAATAAACGTGGTGTCGTATTCCGTGTAGATGAACAGAGATCGCTTGTCCTTGTGCTTTGCCAGCTTATCCAGGAAGTTCACGGGGCTAATGGCGTTCCACAGATTGCGGAGTTGATCGAGGTTAACGTGTTGTTCCAAGCCCTGCTTGACGTGAATTGTCGAGAGTCCTGTCCACACAACGTCCGCGACATAGGTGGAGCAGTGGTTAAAGACGTTCACGTTGATGCGAGGATCGTGAGCGGACGCCAGGCACGCGTAGCAGGAGCCGATAGACGTGCCGCAGATGCCGATCCGCTTATAACCCATCTCGTACAGCCAATCGATGGTGGCGCGAATATCGATAACAGCCTGGCGGGTCGCATCGATTGTCCGCCCAATGTTGGCTGACATGGCGTAATCGGCCCGGCGGAGTTCCGCGGGCATACGAAAATCGTGATACGGCAGGCTCAATCTGACCGCCGATAGCCCAAATTTGGCCAATCCCTGGCACAGGCCCCCGTGTTGGTTTTGGCTGGCATTCCAATGGGGGAGTACGATTACGGCCTTCCCGTTGTGCTTTTCGGCCGGAAACCACTGGCCGTGGACGACGTTGTTCGCCGGGTGCGGGCTCTCAACGGGAGACCTAAACCGGACGAATCCTCCTTCGACGCGGAATGTGTCGGGAGGGTCATAAGCGAAAAACCGGTCGCTATCCTCGATAGCGAGGCGATTCAACTCCAGCAGCCACTTCTCTGGTCCTTCGCCCCCATAGGGGAAATCCTGCGCTACAGGCCAGCGCTCCGCCCAATCCAGGCCCCATTCAAAGGGCCGAACTAGGCGGTCTGTTGAACGGAAACAGAGGTGTTTTTCCCAGTCGTTTATCCACCGGCTGTACAGCGACTTGATCATTTAGTATCGAGTTTATGCAGGTACTAGAATACCCCCCTCATTGTACCAAGCCGCGCCCCAACTGTAGGTAAATGACCTGAGCGGAACTGGTATTGTCACCTACTGGCGTTCAGAACGGAAAGTTTTCAGTGAGAATAGCTCAGGGGGCCAAAATGGTCTGCCGCTACTGCCAAAAACCAATCTCTATCACACACCGGCTGGTCGACAATGAGTTCTGCTCCAAACAGCACCGGAACGCTTTTACTGCCCGATCCGCTCGCGCACTCCGCGAGATGGGGGAGTTTACCTATTCGGTCGCCGATGTACTGCGGGATACGGATGAGTTTGCCATCCCCACTAAGAAAAAGCAGCCGGGCAGTGGTACCCGTTCGACGGCGACCGTACTCGGACTTGCGGCAGTGGCCATTGCCGGCTTGGTGATACTGGAGAAAACCGGGACTGCCCCCCCCGCGGGACAGAATAGCCGCGCCGAAGCTCGCGAAGGGACTGTCGGGCGCTTCGTCGGTATGGTCATTGACCGTATGCCCAAATCTTCGTCTGGAATCGTCATCGAAGACCGGTTTCAGTCCGGATTGCGCAATTGGCTCCCGGCGCCTGGCGGCGGTCTCGCCGGCTGGCGATTCGAAAATGGCTTGATTAAGCCGGGCGGTTTGCGAATTTGGGACGAATCACGAAACCTTGGCGACTACAGCTTTCAATTTGAGGGCCGTGTGGAGAACAAATCGCTCGGGTGGGTAGTTCGGGCGCCGAATCACAACAATTACTACGCGGCCAAGTTGGCCATACCCGAGCGCGGAGGCAGTTCCCGGCCTGAGATCGTCCGTTTTTCCGTGATTCAGGGCCAGGAATCGCGTCGGCAATACTTCCCCATTCCCGTTTCTATCGACAAGGATCAGTTCTATTCCTACGAGGTACGCGCAGTCGGAGATCGTATCCTGACTCTCGTCGGCGGTCGCGTGGTCGATCAGTGGCGAGATGCCCGATTCCGCACCGGGGGCGTGGGGTTCTTCTCTGAACGGGGAGACAAGTCATCTATCCGCTGGGCTAAGCTGCAGGAGGGAGAAAGCATGGCCGACAAACTGCGCAGCTACCTCACCTTCGGGCTTATTATTCCGGTGGTTTAGTGTGCTTTTTGTTTCGGGAAAAAAACAGGGCCGCGTGAGCGCCCCCTCCTCGCCAGAACTGTTCCCTTGTCTATCGAGTAGGAATCGCCAGCCCGCCGATCTGGTCGAACCTGTCGAAATCGCCCAGTTGAATCGTCACACCGGTCGTCAGATTCACTTCATAGAGCGCCGCCATCGCCGACCCACGAACACGGGCCGCGATGTAGGCTAGCCCGGTGCGTGGCGAGATATCGAATCCGGCCACTTCCGACATGTCGATATTCATCATGCCGACTCGGTTCAATTTCCCGTCGTTCGGCGGATTCTGCGTGACCAGGGAGCGCTGCTCAGCATCAATGCCAAAAAGAACGGTAGACGTGGCTCCGGCCACGCTGTTCGTATAAGCGGCGCCGACAATCCTGAATTCCGTGGATGCTTCCGAATTCAGCCGGCCGTCAACAGCCGCGACAGCGCCGGTATCGGGATGGAGCCTCAAGTTTTGGCCAGTGTTGCTCACGACTCGTATCCGGTCGACCGTTGGATTGAAATCGAATCCGAATTCGGTGCCTTCCAGTGGTGTAGCGAATGCCGCCGTACCCACTGCGGAGGCTACACCGGTCGCCGTATCAATTACGTACAAGCGACTCTGACTGCCGAGGCCGTACAACCTGCCGTTGGCGGGCCGGAAGTCGATGCCGAGTATCGATTCGCCAGGCTGAAGGCCGCGGATCAGTTTGTTGTCATCGGTGAAGCCCGGTGTGTTGGTGTCGATTCGGATCAACATGTTTCGGCCGTTCAAGGCGAACGCCGTTTCGGCGCGGATAGCGGCGGGCAGAAAAAGACAAATGGCCATCGTGGCCAGTAGCGATAATTTCATGTGTTCCTCCGGCGGCCGGTGAATCATTTTAAGGGCCGCCACCTTCTCCTACGAGTTCCCTCGGAAATCGGATGAGGAGACGGCAAAACTGCTGGATTTGGGGATGTCCATGTTAAACTAACGAATTGCTGGGTCTCGGGCTTCGTGCAACGGACGGCTGCAAACCCCGCCAGGTCCGGAAGGAAGCAACGGTAGTGGTTTAGCTCGTGTGCCGCGGATCACCCGGGGCCTGGCATTAATAATATGGAAACCGGCTCCGCGAACCAGCCAACGAAAGTTCCTTATCAGGTTATCGCGCGGAAATATCGACCCCAGTCGTTCGGAGAGCTGGTCAGTCAGTCCCACGTAAAGACCACGCTTGACAACGCGATCAAGCAGCGGCGCATCGCCCACGGCTATATTTTCAGCGGGCAGCGAGGCACGGGAAAGACGACTGTCGCCCGGTTGATGGCCCGATTTCTGAACTGCGTCGATGGCCCGACGACTTCCCCCTGTGGAACCTGTTCCAGTTGTACCGAAATTACTGTCGGCGGGGCCGTTGACGTAATCGAAATCGATGCCGCGTCAAATCGCGGCATCAATGAGATGCGCGAATTGCGCGAGAGCGTTCGGTACCGCCCGGCTCGCGATCGCTACAAAGTTTTCATCGTCGACGAAGCCCATCAAATCACAAACGAGGCGTTCAACGCGCTCCTGAAAACACTGGAAGAACCGCCGGAATGGGTCGTCTTCATTCTCTGCACAACGGAGTCGCACAAGATCCCGACCACCATCGCATCCCGCTGCCAGCAGTTCACTTTTCGCAGTGTGGATTTTGCGGAGCTTGTTGCCCGCATGGAGTGGATCTGCCAGCAGGAAGGCATTACGGCGGATGCCGACACCTTGGCCGTTTTGGCGCAAGTCGGCGAAGGCAGCGTGCGCGATTCCTTGTCGGCGTTGGATCAGGCGATTTCTTGCTGCGGGACGACGCTCAACGCCAATGAAGTCCGGGCGTTGCTTGGACTTTTCGCGTTGGACGGGCTGGACAAGGTTGTCGAGGCGGTCGAAAACGGCGATTCGACCCGTGTTCTCGAAATCGTCGCGGAGCTGGAAAACAGCGGCGCGAATCTCCAGCATTTTTGCCGGGAACTGTCGCGCCACATCCGCAACCTGCTCGTTGCTCGAATTACCGGCGCCGGCACACGATTGATCGCCGCTTCTCCGAGCGAACAGGCGAAAATGGCGGTGGTCGCAAAGCGGTTCAGCGAAGAGGATCTAACCCGTTATTTGCAGATCGTGCTCGATGTGTTCCGCGATTTGCAATATTCGCTCCAGCCGCGCTTACATTTGGAGTTGGGGCTCCTGAAGCTTGTCCATTCCGGACGGTTGACGAGTATCGAGGAAGCCCTGGCCAACATGGGTGGATCAGGCCCGGCGCCATCCGCCCCCAAACCGCCGTCAGCGCCGGCCAAGCCAGCTGTGAGCGCGGCGGCCGAGCCTGTGAGTTTTGACGATTTGCCTCCCTGGCCGACGAAATCGGAGCCCGCGAAACCCACTCGGGCCCAGACCGCCGCACCCGTACAGTCCGCCCCCGAGCCATTTCGCTTTGACGATCTTCCGCCCCGTCCCGCGAAAGCCGAACCTTTGAATGCCCCGATAGCTGTCGCTCCGGAGAATTTTGACGATGTTCCACCCTGGCGCAATGCTCCGGAACCGGTAAAAGTCGCTCTCGCAGCGGCCGCTCCGGTTCTAGTCGCGCTTGCTGGCGATTCCTTGCGAGAGCGGATGCTCAACGCCCTGGTGGAAGCGGGTTTGAAGTTCACCGCCGATGCCGTCGAAGGCTCAATCGTAAATGAACATGCCGCCGAAGTGGAAGTTATTGCGCCGGAGGAACTGCAGCTTTCTCTCAACGAGAAGGAAATGCAGCAATTCCTGACCAAATTAGGAGTGAACAAGCGAATTCGCTTGCGGTTCGAAAAAGGGGTAGCAGCCGCTCCGTCTTCCAACCCGGCCGCTTCGGCTCGTGAGGACGAAGTAGCCCAGCGCGCGTTGTCGCACCCTACGGTCAAACGCTTTCAGGAAACTTTCAAAGATAGCCAGATCCGCCAAGTGCGCGATCTGAAAGAATTGTAATGCCCCGGAGGAACTCGTGAAACTGCCCGGAAATATGCAAGCCATGATGCAACAGGCCCAGAAAATGCAACAGCGGTTGCAGGAAGATATCGCCGCCATTCGTGTCGAAGCCAGCGCAGGCGGCGGCATGGTCACCGTGAATATGGACGGCAACAAGAAATGCCTCTCGGTGAAAATCGACCCCGAGGCTGCAGGGGATGCCGAGATGCTTCAGGATATGATTATGGCCGCCATGAATGAGGCTTACAAGAAGGTGGAAGAGCAGTCGCAGGCCAAGATGTCCGGCATGCTCGGTGGTATGGGTTTGCCGCCCGGACTTTTTTAGCCGGGGCGCACCATGCCTGACTTTGCCGAACCCCTATCCCGGCTCGTGGAAGAGTTCCGGCGCCTGCCCGGTATCGGGCAGAAATCGGCGCAACGCATTGCTTTCCACCTGCTGCGCGCTACGAAGGAGGATGCATTCCGTCTTGCCCGTGCCGTCGTGGATGTGAAGGAGAAGTTGGGTCTTTGCACGATCTGCAACAACGTGAGCGATGGCGACCTCTGCCCCTATTGTTCGAATCCCAATCGGGATCAATCGATAATCTGCGTCGTCGAAGAAGCGCCCAATATCCTTCCCATCGAGAGTACACGGGGTTTTGACGGGCTCTACCACGTATTGCACGGCTCGATCAGTCCGCTACGCGGCATCGGCCCCGAACAGTTGAAGATCAAAAACCTGTTGCAGCGATTGCAATCCGGCGACGCGAAAGAGATCATCCTCGCCACCAATCCGACCGTGGAAGGAGAGGCGACAGCCGCCTACCTATCGCGATTGCTAAAGCCCCTCGGGCTGCGTGTCACGCGTATTGCTATGGGCATTCCGGTAGGCAGTGATCTGGAATATGCCGACGAAGTGTCGATGTCGAAATCGATGGAAAATCGCCGCGAACTATAAAACCCGCAACGGGTCGTATTCGTGCAGGCCCGAGTCGCTCAATCCGCCGATCTTCACATCACGCAACAGATTGTCAGTCGCCTCATGCAGCAGTTCCACCTTCAGGTAGTTGCTACTTAGCGCATTTTTTCCCTGCCCAAGTGTGACAACGGAGAGCGAACCGCCAACAAACCCCATTCGGAATGTAACATTTTTTCGCTCAGCCAGTTCTCGCAATCGCCGGTTTCGTTCTTTGCGCACCGGCATCGGAACTTGCCCCGGAGCCAAAGCCGCCGGCGTCCCTGGCCGGGCGGAATACGTAAAGACGTGCAGATAGGTAAAGGGCAGGGAACTGATGAATTGATAGGTCTCCTCGAACTCGGCGTCCGTCTCTCCCGGAAATCCCACCATAACGTCGGCGCCGATCGCTGCGTCCGGCATCCATGCGCGGGCCTTCTGCACGCGGTCTGCATAGTGGCGCGGGCGGTACTTGCGGTGCATCCGCCGCAGCACGGTATCCGATCCCGATTGCAATGGCGCATGCACGTGCTTTGCAATCCGTGTCGACTCCGCCATTAAACCCAGCAGTTCGTCCGTGAAGTCCATCGGCTCCACCGACGATAGGCGCAAACGTTCAACGTGCGTCTCATCCAGCATTCGCTTCACCAACCCGGCCAACCGAATCGTCGATCCCGGTTCACGCCCCCATCGCCCCAAGTTCACACCGCTCAGGACAACTTCGCGATAATTCCGAGCTAGCCCCCGGACCTGCTCCATTACCTGTTCCGCCGGCATGGAACGGCTCCGTCCCCGCACAAAAGGGATCACGCAAAAGGAACACCGATTATTGCACCCGTCTTGAATTTTCAAGTTCGGGCGAGCCCTATCGCCAGCGGCATCCTCAACGGGCGCGGAGAGGAATTCGTGTTGTGCGAATATGTCGTGGACGTGAATCTGCCCGTGAAAATGCCCGAGTTCATCGGCGACCAGATCCGGGATCGCCCTCTTGTCCGAATTGCCGACCACCCACGTAACACCCGGCAGCGCCGCGATTTCATCCGGCGCCCGCTGCGCGTAGCAGCCGGTCACCAGGATGCGCGCGTCCGAATTCTCACGATGCACGCGTCGAACAGTTTGCCGGAGGTCGTTGTCAGCCGCGGAGGTGACCGTGCAGCTATTCAGAACGACAAGATCGGCATCTTCCCGCGCCGTGGAAGGCTCAAGACCGCGTTGTCCCAATAGCGATTCCAACGCGGCGCCATCGGCCTGCGTCGCCCGGCAGCCAAAATTCTGAACGAAAAACTTCCGCACCCTATCAGTGTAACGGGTGCGCTACTCGGGCAGGTCTTTCGGCGGTTCCGGCAGGAAGAAACTGGCGATGAAGCCGATTAAGTACGCTCCCGTCCCAACCAGCGCCGCCGCGTAGGCCAGCTTTGCTGCTGGTCCCGCTCCCGGCGCCGTCTTGGCGAGTTGAACCGTCAACAGTGCCGCCGACGTGCCCAGCATTCGCCCGCCGATATTCGCGGCAAAACTCTCGCCGGTTCCCCGCAAATGGGTCGGATAGACGCGCGGCAGATAGTTGCCCCAGAAGCTGAACTGCGCCACCGTCAACAGGCCGACTATCGCAATTCCCCACTGCAAAGTCTGAACGTCCGTACCGCTGGCAACGAAAAACACCCACGGCACCACGAACAGCCCGGGAATCTGAAAAATACGAATCAATAACCGGCGGCTGACGATGTGCACCGCAAGGATCGCCAGCAAGACCCGCCCGACCAGCCCGCCCATCTCTTGCCACAATTGCACGCCGGAAACAACCTTCTGAACCGCGGGCTGCGCCATGCCGGACAACTCCGCCAGTCCCGGCACAATTCGCGGAATCTGCTGGATTGCCCCGAACGCCGCCGCATAGCTCGCCGCAAACATGATCATCGTCACCCATGTTGTCCGCGCATAAAGTGGTTGGAACAACGCCACGAAACTTGGCCGCTTCAATGTTCCCGCCGCCTTCTTCACAGCCCATGTCGGCGATTCCGGCAGGAACGGACGGATGATTATGAGCGGAATCGCCGGCAACAAACCGGAGATCAAGGTGTATCGCCATGCGGAGTGTCCGCCGTAAATCTCAGGGAGCCAGTTCGCGTTCGTCACGGAGATGTAGTAGGCGGCCGTTACCATTAAGCCGCCGATCGATGAAAAGGCCTGCGTATATCCCAGAACCTTTTCCCGTTGTTTTTCGTCAGGGAACAGTTCCGCCAGCCACGCCACCGCCGCCACGAACTCCACGCAAACGCCAATGAATGTCGTGCAACGGAAGAAAAGCAGCCATTCCAGCGACGTTGCGAACCCCGATGCCAGGGCCGAAAATGCGTAAATCAAAACGCTCCATACCAGCACCCGGCGACGGCCCCAAAGGTCCGTTAAGTAACCGCCCACCATGCCGAAAAGTCCGCCTGCAAATGCGGGCACAAAGAACATCCAGCCCACCCAATCCAAATAGGCGGGAGTTCCAGGCTTCAGCCCGCCAAGTTCCATCAACGCCGGCCCCACAATCAAGGGCAGCACCAGTAAAACATAAATGTCGAAGGCAAAGCCTATCGACGCCACCAGGCAAATCAGCCAGTGGACCATCGTGAATTTTTGCGGTTCAGTAGCCATTTCGTGATTCGAGCATTATACAGAGAAGTACCGGTTCACGGTACTGGCGGAAGGTTTCGGGGTGACCAGCGAAACTGACCAGAGCAGGAATACGGACCCCAACGTCATCGGCACAACCGGTGACAGGCCGAACAGCGTGAAGCCCCGCGCCGCAAAAAACAAGGCGATTGTGCAGCCCGCCACCCAGACCGTCGACGCCAGGGCGCCCCACTTCGTACTGCCCTTCCAGAACAGCGCCCCCACGTACAACGGCATCATCGCGGAAAAGCCGGCGAATGAAAATTGCACCGCCAGATCGAAAATGCTCGCCTTCACATTCAGCGCCGTGAAATACGCAAAGGCCGTTACAAGCACGATGAAGAGCCTGCCGGTCGCTACTTGTGCTTTTTGCCCGAATCGTTCCCGCGCGCCATAAAACGCAAATATATCTTCCGTGAACATTGTGGAGAGCGCCAGAATCTGCGAATCGCTCGCCATCACCGCGGCCATGATTCCCGCACCAAGCATTCCCGCCAGCCATTCCGGCGCGAAGTGCGACAGCAGTTGCAGCATCACGTCGTCGGCAACCACGGGACGCCCTGTCAACGCTTTTAGGTCGATCTTCGCTGCGAGAGCGGGGATCTCCATGGCCTGGTTTGCAAAAACCCCAAGCAGGACACAAGGCAGCCAGATCAACAGAATGCAAAGCGGATAGAGCATTACAGTTTTCTTGAACTGCGTCATTTTCTTTGCCGTCATGCAGAAAATAGCGATATGTGGAAATGCAATAGCCGAAAGCGGATTGAAGGTGTAGCTCAGGAACGCCAATGGCGAATACTTCTCCCGCGTCAGCAGATGAGCCGATTTCGCATCGCTGAGCATTCGTTCCGCTATCGAAGAAAACCCGCCCATACCATTGCCGATCACCGCCACCGCGATCATTCCAAATGTCAAAAACAGCGCCGTTTGGAACGCGTTCACCCATGCCGTTCCGCGCATTCCACCAAAGAAAACATAGCTCATCACCACCGCCGCCACCAGCAACCCGCCCGCCCAGAACGGAATCAATCCCCCGCTAATAACACTCAAAGTCGTCCCGCCGCCCATCACCCCGATGATTATGTAAGGCACCAGCAGCGCCGCCTGCAGAAAAAAGATCAGCGTGCCGATATGTCCGCATTCCCAACGGTCGCGGAAGATTTGTACCGGGGTAATATGACCAAACTTTTTCCCGACAGCCCAGAGCCGCGTACCGATGAAAAGCAGGCAAATCGGAACGACAATCGCTGAACTCGACGCCATCAACCCAAATGTAACGATGCCAAAATTGAAAGCATGACCGCTTGAACCCAGAATGGCAAACGCCGTCATGTGCGTCCCGAACAGGCTCAGCACGAACACCCACGGACCTAGCGAACGGCCGGCCAGGAAGTAATCTTCTGCTTGTCCCCGGGACTGCCGGAAAGCAAAGATGCCAATGTAAAGAACAATTGCCAAATAGGCTAGGACAAACAACGTGGGCGTCAAGCTTCCGGCTCCTTCTCGGCCCAGGCTTCAAGTCGTTCCGGCCAGGCCCAACGAACCAGAAAATACATCAGCGCCGCCGCGCCGGCTGCATATAAAGCGTGATACCAGAGTCCAATGGGAACGAAGCCAAACAGGAATGGCCTCGCCGTGTTCCAGTTCCAGAAGTCTTGGTGCAGGGCGTAGTAGGCGAACAGGATTAGAAGGATTCGAGTTCTCATTGAGCAATCGCGAACAAATGATCTTTACCACGAATGAAGATCATCCCGTTCGAGATTGCCGGCGACGCCAAAACAGCCTCGCCCACCGAATTCGTCCGCAACACGGCGAACTCCGGTCCAGCTTGAATCACGTGGGTTTCTCCATCCTCACTCGTAAGAAGGATTTTCCCATCATAGGCTACGGGCGAGCCGGCAAATTGCCCGCCCGGTCCCGGTCGCTTGCCCTCATACCGCACTGCGCCCGTTTTCGCTTCCAGGCACGTGATCAGCCCCTTGTCGGTGACCAAATACACATAATCGCCATAGAAAATCGGCGACGGCACATAAGCCGTGCCCTTTGAGTACTCCCACAACGGCTTTCCGTCGCCACCGGCCTTAAATGCCCATGCGTACTTGTCCGGATAGCCCGCCGACACCACGACGATGCCGTTGCCTGAAACCGGGCTCGGAACCGCATTTCCTTTTACGCCGGGACCGCGCCACCGCTCCCTGCCCGTCTTCGGATCGTAGGAAATTACAACCTCATTGGCCGTGGTGATCACCTCATCCCCCACGAGCATCGGCGTTGACCACGTCATATCGGTCGTCCGTTCCGTTTTCCAGACCAACTCGCCGTTCTTCCCATTCAGCGCCACCATCTTCGACTTCTGGTCGCTCGAGTCACACTGAAGTATTAACAACTCTCCCGCCAGCAGCGGCGATGTTCCCGGACCCATTCCGATCGTCTGAATCTTCCCCGGATCGTACTTCCACAGGAATTTACCTTGCATGTCGTAGGCGTAGAATCCTTCCGCGCCGAAGTAGGCATAAACGGCTCGCCCGTCGGTGACCGGCGTTGGGGCCGCGTAACTTCCGGCCTTATGCCGTTCATCGAAGACGACGCAATCATACGCCGCCTGTTGCCACAACACCTCACCGGTCTTTCGGTCCAAACAAAGCAACGTAAGCCCATGCCGGACATCGGCGCCAAGGCTATCCGGATGGCGGAACGGCGTACCGCTCAATACATGCTTTGGCGGCTGATTTCCCTCCGCTTTGTCAGCTTCGACGTCCGTCGTCAGGAAGATGCGATCCCCCCAAACAACCGGCGATGAACGGCCCCGCCCCGGAATTGGCGTCTTCCAAACGACGTTTTTTTCCGGGCTCCATTCCAGCGGCAAACTCTTCTCGGTGGAGATGCCATTCGACCCCGGCCCGCGCCACTGCGGCCAGTTATCCGCCGAAGCGCTCACGATTGCCAATAGAAGGGAAGTAATTAGGCGCATGCTCCAGTGTACAGTGGTGCTGCCGATTTCTCGCCCCGTGCCGGGGGTGAAGTGATGGATTTCCGGGGTGGCCTGGACGCGTTACCAAACCTGTTCGACGGACCTCTTTGGAAGGAAGGCCGAACGAGCGGCTTTGCTAACCTGAGAGTACCTGAGGTGCTTTTTGCAATTTCATCGGATCTCCGCATTTGCCATTTTTCTTTCCCCATTCGCTTTCGCGCAGACCGCTGCCACACTCACCGGCACAATTCGCGACACCACGGGCGGGGTCGTTCAGGGCGCCGCGTTGACCGTGACCGATGTCGCCACTGGGTTAGTGCGTAAGGCCTTCTCGAATCGCGACGGCGTGTATCTAGTGCCTGCTCTTCGCGCGGGTACTGTTGAAATTCGCGCGACTGCCTCCGGCTTCCGGCCGCTCCTGCGCAAAGGAATTGGTCTGACGGTCAACGAAACGGCCAAGGTCGATTTGGAACTGGCTGTCGGCGCCGTCGACCAGGAGATCACCGTCGTCGCCGCGGGTTCGCAAGTCAATACCGCTACTTCCGAACTCGGCTACCTCGTCTCGGAATCGGCTATGCGCGATTTGCCTCTGAATGGACGCAATTACACCGATTTGGCGCTCTTGCAACCCGGCGTTGTCGCCTATCCGCATCGCGATGGCGGCTCAGTCGTCGCGCACGGGCTAGGCATGAGTATCAACGGTCAGGATCCCCGCTCAAATGTGTATCTCATCGATGGCACACCGCAGAACGATTTTACCAACGGCCCCGCCGGGTCCGCCGCCGGCACCGTCCTCGGTGTCGAAGCCATTCGCGAATTCCGCGTCGAAGTCAACAATTACTCCGCTGAGTTCGGTCGCAACTCCGGCGGACAGATCAACACCCTAACGAAGTCCGGCACCAACGGATTGCACGGCAGCCTCTATCACTTTCACCGCAACGATAACTTCGACGCCCGCAACTTCTTCGATCCCTCCAAACGTCCCGAGTTCAAACGAAATCAGTTCGGCGGCAGCCTCGGCGGCCCCATTCGCCGCGACAAGGACTTCTACTTCTTCACTTATGAAGGTCTCCGCGACCGCCTTGGCCGCACCATTGTTTCAGCTGTTCCGGACGACAATGCGCGACTAGGCATCCTGCCCGCTGGGACCGTTCCCGTTAGCCCTGCCATCGTTCCGTTCCTTAACGAAATCCCGCGAGCAAATGGCGGTTCGCGCGGCGGCGGACTCGCCGACTACGTTTTCGGCTTCGCTCAGAACGTCAATCAGCATTTTGTCCAGGGCCGTTACGATCGCAACTTCGGCAACTCCGGCCAATTTTTCACCCGTTACACCTTCGACGACGCGGTGCAAAACCTCCCCACGGACTTCCCCCAATTCCCGCGCCAGTTCCTGTCCAAGAATCAATTCCTGACGACTGAATACCGGCACGTCGTTTCAGCTCGCACCCTCTTACATTTCCGCGGTTCGTTCAGCCGCACTACGACGTTTCAGAATGTCGAAGCAAACACCGCCACTCCCATCGCACCGTTCGTTCCCGGACGCGGAATCATGGGCAATATCGATATCGGCGGTATGCCTCGTTTCGGCACACAAGCCTCCGCCAACCTCCGCCTTACCCAAAATGTCTATGGTTTTGAAACGGGCGCCAGCCTTACACGCGGCCGCCATTTCCTGAAAGCCGGCATGTTGGCCGAACGCTACCAGAACAACATGGTGAACCCCACGTTCTCGCTTGGCACATACAGCTTCAATGACCTTCGTTCATTTTTGACGAATACGCCCGCGCGTTTCCTCGGCCTCACTCCGGAAGGTCAATTCGACCGCTATTGGCGGTTCACGCTGATGGGTTTCTATCTGCAGGACTCCTGGAAAATCCATCCTCGCTTGACCATCAACCCGGGCCTGCGTTACGAATTCGCCACCATGCCGGTCGATATCTACGGACGCGACTCCGCTCTCCTAAACATCTTTAAGGATTCTGCCCCCGTCTCCGGCCAACTCTACCAAAACCCGACGAAAAAGAACTTCTCGCCGCGCTTCGGATTCGCTTGGGACGTCTTGGGCAACGGAAAAACGGCCGTCCGCGGAGGCTATGCGCTCATCTATAACACCAATGGCCAACAGACGTTGATCGTCACCGTGACGAACCCGCCCTTTACGCCTAGAGTGAGTATCGTTAACCCGACTTTTCCCAACCCGCCCTTCGAGCGCGGTCTCGGCAACACAATTCGTCCGGTTGAATGGAACATCAAGAATCCGTACATGCAAACGTGGAATTTCAACCTGCAACAACAATTGCCCGCCGGTATCGTTCTTACACTCGGCTACGTGGGTTCGCGTGGCATTCATTTGCTCCGTTCCGGTGACGTCAATATCGTCGAGCCCGTTCGCCAGGCCGATGGCGCCTTGGTCTTTCCTGTCGGCGCCCCGCGCCGAAACCCAGCCTTCACAACCATTGAGCTGAAATCGAGCGACGGCAACTCCTGGTACCACGCCGGCGTCATGGAAGTCCGCAAACGCCTCGGGCGCGATTTGCAGTTTCAGAGCTCGTACACTCTCGCCCGAAACCTCGATACAACCCAGGCCTCCACCTTCTTTTCAGACGCTACCAACGGCACCACTTCCGCCATGCCCGAGTTCGCCGGCTTTAGCTACAACAAGGGACTTTCTGACTACCACGCCAAACACAACTGGGTTACCAATTTTCACTGGGACATTCCGCTCTTCCGGTCCGCTGTCGGCGCTGCCAAACTAGCGCTTTCCGGCTGGCAATTGGCCGGAATCTCGAACATGCGTAGCGGCGGTCCGCTTACCGCATTCGTCAGCGGCAACCGTTCCCGCTCTGCCTGGTCGCCCTCGCTCGGCCCCGGTCTTGGTCAGGATCGCCCAAGCCTCGCACCCGGCTTCACGCATGAGTCGGCGGTTAAGGGCAGTCCCAATCAATGGTTCAATCCAGCGGCCTTCGTCCTAGCCCCCGCCGGGCAGTTGGGGGCCCTCGGGCGCGGCACCTTCATCGGTCCCAATCTCCGCACCTTCGACCTGTCTCTGTTGAAGAATTTCGACCTGACAAAATGGAAGGATCAGGCCCGCCTCCAGTTCCGCGTGGAATCGTTTAATCTCTTCAACCGTGCGAATTTTGGTGTGCCTAACGTCCTCGCCATCTCGACCACCACCGGCCCCATCGCGACCTTCGGTGCTGTTCGCAACACCATCACCACTGCTCGCCAAATCCAACTCGGATTACGCCTGCAGTTCTAGCGCCACTACGGACTACAATAGGGAATTCCCATGGCATCCACTGTCGCCGATTCACAAACTGCCGCTAAGGAGAGAAAGAAATCTATGCTCTGGTTATTATTCGCCGTTGGCGCCATGCTTTGTTGGGGTATCTATGGGCCGATCCTTCACGAAGGCCAGATCAAGCTCGGCAATCCCCTCCGCGCTCTGCTGTGTGTCGGCGCCGCGTATTTCCTCATGGGTGTACTCGTTCCTGTCATCACGCTTTCCGCTTCAGGCGGCCTCGGCGCATTTGACAGTCGCGGAACCTGGTTCGCCACCATCGGTGGCGCGCTCGGCGCTGCCGGCGCCATCTGTATCATCTGGGCGTTTCGAAATGGCGGCGTGCCCAACTACGTGATGCCAATCGTCTTCGGCGGCGCTCCACTTATCAACGTGATAATGACGATGGTCATGCATCCGCCCAAAGACAAGCCTAATCCCATGCTATTCGTCGGCTATATCGTCGTGGCGGCTGGCGCCTCGATGGTCTTCTACTTTAAGCCGAAAGGTTAGCCTCGCCCGGCTCTTTTCACTTTCTTCTCCGGCGCGCGCGAATCGCTCGCCGCGGGACCGGTCGATTCTCGCAGCACCAGTTCGGGGTCAATCACGAATTCCCGTTGCGTGTCTCCCTTCTCGGTCAGCATCGAAAACATCTTCCTGCCCAACGTGTCGCGCGGGATGTGGACGGTAGTTAGCGACGGAGTCATCATCTCCGAAAGCGTAATGTTGTCGAATCCGGTCACCGATACATCCTCCGGCACCCGCTGACCCAATTCCCGTAGTTGCCGCAACACGCCGATCGCCATGAAATCGTTAACACACACAATCGCTGTAGGGCGCGTACCGCTTGCAAATAGCTCCCGCACCGCTTCACGCCCGCCGCTGTAGCCGTCATCGGACGCCAGCGTCCGGTGTTCTACTGCCGGTCCGTAGCGCTTCACCGCTTCCAGAAAGGATTGATACCGCTCGCTCAATGGGCCCAGCGTGTTGTGATGGCCGACGAACGCCATCTTCCGGTGGCCCATGCTATGCAAGTACTCCACAACACGTTGCATTCCCCGCCGATACTGCGTCTTGATGCTCAGAATATTCGGTTTCGGTGTGCCAACGTCGTAAACTACCGTTCGTACTTTACGGTCGGACAACTCATCAAGCAAGTGGGGCGCAATTTCGGAGACAATCAGCGCCAGCCCCGCTACGCGCCTCCCCAGCATAAGGTGCACACTCGCCACCAGCCGCTGTGGATCGTAATCGGTATTCGCGATCAAAACCTCATAGCCCTTTTCCCTCGCTTCACTCTCCAAAGCACGGAAAACATCAAGGAAAAACGGGTTTTCCAGGTTCGAGACCAACAGCCCGAGCGTTCGCGTGGCGCCTCCAGCCAAGGCGCGAGCATGAATATTGGGAAAGTACTTCAGCTCCTCGACAGCCTTCAATACCTTTGTTCGCGTACTTCCCTTCACAACACCAATGTTGTTCAGCACGCGAGATACTGTAGCCGTTGAAACGCCTGCCTGGAGTGCAACGTCTTGCAAACTGCGAGTACTCATGCGGCTATGCTAACGCATTCACCGTTTCGGGGCGCGCTTACCAATGCAGTACAAATACCCCGCCGTCCGCAGAAAAAGCTGCCCGTCACTCACAGCGGGGGAACTCAGTGTGTAATCTTTCATGTCGTTTTCAGACAGCACTTTAAATTCAGGGCCGGCCTGCAACACCGTCACCAATCCGTCCTCGTTCGTTACATAAAGCTTCCCGTCGGCCAGCACCGGCGAAGAACTGTAGATCGCCGGCTTTATGCGTTTGCCGCTGTAAACTTCCACTCCCGTCTTCGCGTCGAGACACCAGATGATCCCGCGGTCATTCGTTACGTACAGGTACTTTCCATCCGTCACTGGCGTCGGCACGTCCGGGCCGTTCGGATTTTGCCAAACTACGTGGCTCTTCGTTACGTCCCCTTTCCCTCCCGGCTTCAGCGCAGTCAGCGGGCGCACCCGGGTCGACGCGTAAATCAGTCCGTCTCGAACGATGGGCGACGCAATAATCCGGTTCATCGGATTGTTCTGCGGGTTTAATACATTCGCCCGCCACAATTCCTTTAGCGACAACGGGTCATGACCCGTCACCACATCGCCCCCCGTGATAATGATCTCCGTCTGATTGCCCGACGTCCACACCGCCGGTGTTGTGTAGCTATCCGGGGATTCGACAATGGCCTCGGTCGGCCGGTCTACGCGCACCAGGGTTTTCCCGGTCTTCGGATCGATCCGCAAAATGTAAGAGGGATCGTCCGTTTTCATTCCATGCAATACCTGCACATAAAGCGTTCCATTCCATAGCAACGGTGAAGACGCATACCCCCAGTTCAATCCGAATGCGCCATAGTCTTTTTGAATATCGCGGGTCCACAGTTCGTTGCCCGCGAAATCAAATGCCTTGAAAATGCCAGTTCCCGTCATCACAAAGACGCTTTTGCCATCGGTCACCGGAGACGGCGACGACATGTTTTGTTTATTGATCTTGTAGTTTCCGCCGCCGATTTTCTTTTTCCACTTCACTGCGCCCGCGGTGCGGTCCAACGCCCACAACTGCAGATCGTCACCCTCCGCCACGTTCAGGAAAATTTGTTCGCCCCAGATGATCGGCGTGGCGCCGCTGCGGCCCGGTAACGCCAGTTTCCACGTTACATTTTCCTCCGTCGTCCACTTCTCCGGCAGTCCCTTCTCATCGCTCACCCCGTCCAACGACGGCCCCCGCCATTGTGGCCAGTTTCCGGCCGTCACGGTCGCAATTGAAAAGGTGAGTAGGATCGACATTCGGCGCATACCCGCCATCATATACTGGCGCTGCCTTTTGGGTGAACTTTACCATTGACAACGGATATCACGGTGATATCATTTCTATATCTACAAGGTATTGACCCCAAGGAGGTCAAATGATTAAAGAAGTTCGTTTCAACGCCGCATCCGGCTTTCTCATGCTCTTCATTGTTTTAGCCCTCTTTGTTGGCGCCATAGTCGCGTTTATTTGCGTTAAGCACGTCGACGCGGCCGCTCGTGTTCCGCTTGCGCTCAGCGGCGTGGGAATGCTGATCCTGGGTATCTTCACGTCATGCGGGTTCTTCATCGTCCACCCTAACAAAGCCGCCGTCCTCCAATTCTTCGGCAAATATGTCGGCACTGTGAAGGATGCAGGGCTCCGCTGGGCCAGCCCGTTTTACGTCAAGTGCACCGTCTCTTTACGCACCCGGAACTTCGAAACCAACCGCCTGAAAGTGAACGATTTTGACGGCAATCCCATTGAAATCGGCGCTGTTGTCGTATGGAAGGTAATCGACTCCGCGGAAGCGACCTTCCAGGTGGAAAACTACGAAAATTACGTCAACATTCAAAGTGAATCGGCGCTCCGCACTTTGGCCTCACATTACTCCTACGACTCGCACGAGAAAGATGGCCTCTCGCTTCGGGCCAACACCGACGAAATCGCCGCCCGTCTCCGGCACGAGATTCAGGAACGCCTTGCGGTTGCCGGCGTTGCAGTGGAGGAGGCGCGCATCAGCCATTTAGCCTACGCCCCTGAAATTGCGGCTGCAATGTTGCAGCGGCAGCAGGCCTCCGCCATCGTCGCGGCCCGGCAAAAGATCGTCGAAGGCGCCGTCGGCATGGTGGAAATGGCGCTCGACATGCTCAGCCAGCGCTCGGTCGTAAATCTCGACGAAGAGCGCAAAGCCGCCATGGTCTGCAATCTATTGGTGGTCCTCTGCGGTGAGCGCAGTACCCAACCTGTAATCAATGCCGGAACCTTGCATCACTAAGGGACTCGTATGGCCGAGCGGAAATCATTTCTAATCCGCATCGACGCTCAAACCCTCGATCAGGTCAAAGAGTGGGCGGACGACGAGTTCCGCTCACTCAACGGGCATGTCGAATTCCTGTTGCGCGAAGCTTTGAAACGGGCAGGCAGGTTGAAGCCGTCAACCCCTAAATCACCTCCGGACGACGCCTAGCTACTGCAACGCGTCAATAATCCGCGTCACTTCCCGCGTCTCACTTCGGACGATAAACCCTACTACGGTCCGTACGATGAAGCCCGGCGGGTCCAGCACACCAGCGCCAATCAGGGAGACGCCGCTATCGGCCATTCGAATGGCGTCGTCCCTTTCAACTCCCTCCAGCCCCGCCAAAACCAGCGCTTGCACCCACGCCGCGTCTCTTGCTTTCGTCAAGCTGAACTCCACCAATCGTTCTTCGTCTTGTCCGCCCACGACATCCAGTATCCACATCAGCGGTGCAACGCTTGCAATCGCATCCTGGACATCACTAATCTGCTCGGACAGAATCTTGATGATCTGCTGGAAGTCCGTTTGCAACGAACTGATCGCGTTCCCCGGCGCTATCTCCGCTGCCGCCACCGCCAGATCCAAATTGATATGAGCGTTCATTCCAAGCAACAAATGCTGAATGATCGCTCTGTCCGTCCGACCAGCCGCGCCGAACGCCATCATCCAGCAATTGCTTACATACTGCCCCGCCCGCCATCCTTCATACGCTGCCAGGTAGCGGTTGGCGAAAGCAACATCCAGTCGCTCCATTCGCGGCCCGTCCATGAACCTCCCGCGCTCGATGCCTCGTTTCACTTCTCGGGTCACGCGCCGGTACAGAGCGGGGAAGTAGCCGAGACGTGACCCGTCGGCGGTCGCCCGATTAATGATTACAGTCAATGCTTCAATCACTTCTTCTATCGAATTCGCCGCAGGCATAGACAAGCATTGTAGTTTGTCTTGCACGCCGCCGTACCCCTGCGGTATCGTTGCCCCAATGCGTAAGCCTCTGCTTCTCCTCTTCACCGCCGCCGCGTTGCTCGCACAACGGCCGGCTCCCGAACCGCCCGGGTTCCCACTTTGGTTAGGCGGAGCGCCCGGCGCCCTTGGCTCGGAAGAGAAGGACATCCCCACGCTTACCCCTTGGCTGGCGAAGAACCCCAACGGTAAGGCTATCGTTGTTTGCCCCGGCGGCGGATACGGTGCCCTTGCCGCGGATCACGAAGGCAAGCAAATCGCCCAATGGCTGAATTCCCAGGGTATTTCGGCCTTCGTTCTCCGCTACCGCCTCGGTCCCAAGTACCGGCATCCGGCCATGATTAACGACGCTCAGCGTGCTCTCCGTACCGTCCGCGCCCGAGCCGCCGAATTCCGCGTCAACCCCGACAAGATTGGCATCATGGGTTTCAGCGCCGGCGGTCACCTCTCCGCCACCGCCGCCACCCATTTCGATGCCGGCAACGCGTCTCATACCGACGTCATCGAACGCGTCAGTTCTCGTCCGGATTTCGCCGTGCTGGCCTACCCGGTCATTACTCTTACCAATGAGCCATACGTCCACAAGGGAAGCCGTCGCAACCTGCTCGGAGACAACCCCGACGCTAAGCTTGCCGAAAATCTTTCCAACGAACTCGCCGTCACTCGTGAGACGCCGCCATGCTTCCTTTTCCACACCGATGCCGATACCGGCGTTCCCCCCGAGAACAGCGTGCTCTTCTATCTCGCTCTCCGCAAACACGGCGTCCCCGCCGAACTGCACATCTACGAAAATGGTCCCCACGGAGTCGGTCTGGCATGGAGCGACATTGCACTGGCCTCCTGGCCCGGCCGGCTTTCCGACTGGCTTCGCAATCGCTGAAATTTGACTTTTTCCTTCTCGATTTGCTGTAATAGTGGGCGCAGTAACCCTGTTCCTCGGTAG
>Ga0105048_10003859_pt1 | contig 24491 bp, 14 predicted proteins | sample MAT05_FD_78382 | JGI IMG/M metagenome (GOLD analysis project Ga0105048, IMG submission 78382) | Freshwater microbial communities from Lake Fryxell liftoff mats and glacier meltwater in Antarctica - MAT-05 | ecosystem: Environmental > Aquatic > Freshwater > Ice > Liftoff microbial mat | place... | reverse complement strand
CGAAAACTCCATTTTCGTCGTTGTGTCAAAAAAAATAATCGCTCATTTACCCCAGTAAACCTCACAATCCTTTTTTTTAACACGCCTCGAAACTGAATTTTTCCATCCAAACACCTAGTTTTCGGACAGGCACTAAGTAGGTATAAAAACATCCTGAATAAAGTTAGGCAAAAAAAATATATCAATACGGCGAACAAGGTTTTTTTTATGCCATTTCTCATGCTCCTGCTTAAATGAGAAGCCTTTTTCCTCCAGCGTCACTACAGTGGCGGAATAATTTCGCAAAGGTGTACCGGACGCTGTACTGCTTTTTTTTTACCATGCTTAAATTGTTGAATTGTACCCGTGGAGAATGAACAACGGGGTATTAAAAATATTCGCTTGAGGATTTAAAAATCCCTACTAAATTAATTAAATTAGCAGTATGATATATGTACCCAAAATAAGCAGGATAATCCTTTCTGTGTGTGTTTTTGTTTTTATTTCACGGAACGTCAAAGGACAAATGAGCTTCACAATAAGCACTTCTCTTTGCCCATCCGAAACAACAACGCTTTATGGCAGTTCAGGGAGTTTCAGTGCTTCAAACTATTTTTGGACATCCAATCCTGTAGGAGCTGTTTTTTCTGGGCCAAACGCGTCCGTAACCACTGTTTCTTTTCCTTCTGCGGGAATTTATGCCGTTACACTTGGGGGAAGTGTTGGCACTTCTACTTTGTATACCACGCATAGCACGAGCATTCACGCCGCGCCAGTTTTAACGCTTTCTTCGCAAACACCTTCTATTTGTGTTGGACAGGACGCTACGCTAACGGCATCGGGCGCAAACTCCTATACCTGGAGTCCTTTGACGGGTTTATATTTTTTCTCTAACAGCGTGGCGAATGTTTCTACAAATGCAACCGCTGTTTATTTTATAACCGGAACAAATACACTGGGTTGTAGTGGCAATACGTCTTATACCATTCATGTGGACAACTATCCCAGCATATTTTTATCCGCAGGCACAAATACGGTCTGTCCCGGTTATACAACAGCAATAACAGCGGGCGGCGCAAACAGTTACACGTGGGCCAGCACCACACTATCATCGTCAGTAATACAGGCAAGCATAGCTGCGAGTCCGGGTATTTACACGATTACAGGAGCCATTGTTGGTTGTTTGACTACATCGGAATACACGATCCATCAGGGCGCCCCTATTTCAATCAGTCTCACACTAAGCCGGGGAATTATCTGTACAAATCTTGCAGATTCTATAGTGGCAGTAGATCTTTCGGCAACAGGGGCTAATCAATATGTGTGGGAGCCCTTTACACCTGGACGGATGACTTATTCCATCGGGCCATCCACTTCAGTTTCCCCTTCAGTAAGCACGTGTTATACTGTAACGGGCACTAAACCGGGTTGTAAGGGAGTTTCCGTGGCTTGTGTTCAGGTGTCGGTATGCACTTCTATTGACGAGTTTGGCAGTGACATGTCTTTAAATGTTTTTCCAAATCCGGTGCGGGATAAATTTTTTTTTAAAGCTAACAGAAACGGAGTATTTACAATTAAGATTGTGGACATGACCGGAGCACTTTTGTTGCAGGAGAATACGCAACTAGATACAGATTCTAAACAAGAAGTTTTAATGAAAGATTTTAGTCCTGGTATTTATTGTGTTTATTTTTTAACTGCGGGAGAAAATCCCAAGATGATTCGTGTGGTGAAGGAAAAGTAGATCAAATTATTTGTATTGTCGCTTGATTCACGTAGGCATTAAAATTCGGCACAAAAATTGTTACTTTTTACAAAAGACTGAGTTTATAAATCAAACCACTTTATCCCCAAACCCATGAACGAATTCAAAGTATACTTTTTAGGACTTTCATTATGCCTCCTGCCAGGTATCCACAAAGCTCAAGCTTCAATTAGCATAAGCACTAATAATTTTTGTTCAGGAGAAGTGGGTAACGCCACTGCCAATTCAGGAACCTTGTCAGCGGCTTCTTACACCTGGTCCGAATCTTCGGGCAATGTGAGCATCGGTTCACCTAATACTCCTTCCACAGTACTTTTGTTTAACACCGCAGGAAACTACACAATTCATCTTGCAATAAATTCCGGAACAGTTATTTCTCAAAGCCAGGCCACTCTTCATGTGGATGCCACACCTACTATCGTTATAACGGGTGCTACAACCCTTTGTGCAGGGCAAAGCACATCGTTGACAGCTTCTGGCGCATTTAGTTATACTTGGTCGAACGGGGTCGTTGGAGCCTCAGTGGTTGATGTTTTTACAATTTCCTTTGGAACCTCGTACACAGTTCTTGCAACAAGTATTCAGGGCTGTGTTGTGTCTGCTGCTACTTTGGTTCATTACGGAATCTATCCCTTGCCTCAAATAGCTACAACCAGTTTCTCTGTATGCACCGGAGCAACTGCCACTATTACAATGTATGGCGCAAACAGCTATTCCTTAATGGGATCTCCACCCATCCCTTTCCAAAGTACGATCGCGGTCACAGCAGGAAATTACGCGTTTATAGCATCAAACGGCGGCGGCTGTACATCTTTTTCGGGAATAACGATAGGCACGTTGGACTGCGCCACTTCACTAAAAGCGCAAGCATTAAATGAGAACCAGTTTAAGATTTTTCCAAATCCGGCCAGAGATTTTATAACTATTCATTCAGAGGTTTCTAAGGCTGTAATTATTGAGCTGACTGATATTACAGGTAAAAATATCCGAACTGAAGATCACACTTTTGCACACGGAGACGTCCGCATTGGAATTACCGAGCTTTCTGCCGGTATTTATTTTGTGAGGATCCATTCAAGGGGTAAGGCTGTTGAAGTTCGCAGGATCTTAAAGGAGTAATTAGTGTTTGTCCGAAAACTAGGTGTTTGGATGGAAATGGAGTTTTCGGCCAAACACTAATTAAGCTTTATAAAATCGTGATACGAGTCTACGGCTTTTTTCAATTCTGTTTGTTCTTGTTCATTTGGTTTGCCTTACGGAGACGTTTCAATACCTACTTTGCCTTTCAAGGAATTATTTTTTCCAGATGCCTTCAATTCTGCCGTTCAGAATAATCATCCTGGTAAAAACCGGGTTGCCGCGACTGACATTAGCTTTGTGTTTCTCAGTATCAAGTGCGCCCTGTACTTATAATCTCTGCCATGTTGATCGCAATCAGGTATGAGAAAGGATCTGCATTGGAGTTCAAACCGCACTTTGTAAAAATGCCTGAGGTTTCCGGGGTGATGAAATGATATATTCCTAGGCCTAGTGTTAGACCGAAAGCTTAGATCATTCTCCAATCGGTGCGGAAAATTTTACAATGCACATTGATCCTGGAGATTTAGCCCAGAAGGTAAGGTAGAGATCGCCCGTTCTGGATACAAATTTAACTTGTGGGAGTAAAAATCCTCGATAATGTTCGTCTCTCTTTGCATCATAAAGTGAGCTTCTGCTGGTATGTCCTCCAATGCCAATTTTATAAAAGTCTGGTGAGTAATTAAGTTTATCGGCAAAGACGAGATCAAGATCTTTAAAACCATTTTCTGAAGCAGGAGCATGACTGTCCGGATCGTCACTGTAGCCTATATAAGTATCAGCACCGAGGGTGCCCATAAAAATGGAAGATCCTACAAAAGGACTTATGCCGAGTGCCATTTTATATGGAAAATGAAAAGTGCTTGTAACTTCATCGAATTTTAGATCGTAATAAGTTACTTGGGAAATTACAGAATTTATGGGCCTCCATGAGTTTGACAAGTTAACCCCTGAGGTTGGATAGATTAAGAATCTTACTCTGCCGGGCTCCACAATCGTTTTCATGACAACACTATATAAACGTTGAAATTCAAAGTGTTTCACAAAAAGATCTTGTTTTACAATATTAATAGAAGATGTAAAGTGATCCATCTCAAACTTGTCACAAGTGGCAATAAACTTATTTTTTTCTGGAGATGTTACTTTTAGGCAATATCCGTAAGATCTTCCCGCAGAATCATGCGCCATTGTGAAGTTAATATGATCATTTAATTTATTGGTCTTAAACTTTCTTATCTTGCCAAGACTATCTGGAGAAAGAAAAAGCTGTGTAAAATGTGCTGCGTCTTTATAGCTTATGCGCAGCTGGTACGCAATGTTATTGGAATAATCGCTTTCCGGCCGGAGTAAGTGCATCAGTAATTCTTTATTTCCATTTAGATTAAAATTATCTATAACGTTCATTTTTTTATCAAGTGTGATCAACTGAAAGTAATTGTCTACATCTTCAATTTCACAGCCAATTACATAAGTAAATTCATAATAATTTTTCTTTTCAATGAACTTAAATGTTGGATAACCGTCAGTTCTTTCAAGCACCATAGTGAGGGTCTTTTCTTTTTCCAATAGGCGTAGATCCGAAGTAAGCAGCTGTTTGCTGATTGTGAGTCTATCCTGTTCTTTTTCAACAGAAATAATGTCTATGCCTTTGTCACCAACAAAAAAATTGATGGCATATTTCGGAACTTTGGTTTCCAGAAGTATTGCACCGGTTGTAAGATGTATGAGTTTAATTTTATCAGGAGCAAGATAAATGTACGCCGAATCGTGTACCACTTTTAGAAGATCAAATGGCGCTTGAGGATTGCCCGCCCTTCGTACTTCGTAAATTTCGGCATTTGCGAAATTTTGCGCTCTCAACACGAATATGGAAGCAAATAGCCAAACGAAAAACAGGTGTTTTATACGCATTCGAAAAGGATTTTAAATGATTTTGGGAAGATATTCAAATAAGAACAAATACTCTGATAAGAATATACTGGAATAAAAAAAGCTCCCGAAGGAGCTTTCAATAATTTATAGTCAATTATTACTGTTTTGCATACATCACAATAGATGCTTTGCTTAACATATTCGAATTCAAATAAAAGCCTACCATTGCAGGCGTAGCAGTTTTATCCAGATCTATTTTACTTTTAAGTGCGTACACAGTAAACAGGAATTGGTGAGGAGCGCCTGTTGGTGGGCAAGGACCGCCATACCCTGGTTTACCAAAATCGGTTGCACTTTGAATGGCTTCTTTTGGCGCTATTTTTTTTCCAATTTCGCCGGCACCTGATTTTAGTTCATTCACAGACGCCGGAATATTAAAAATAACCCAATGCCAGAAGCCACTTCCTGTTGGAGCGTCTTTATCGTACATGGTTACAGCAAAATAAGCGGTGCCATCGGGTGCATTTTCCCAGGACAACTGGGGTGAAACGTTCTGTCCACTGCAGCCCATGCCGTTAAAAAATTGTTTTTGTGTCGCCTGGCCTCCTATATCATTGCTTCGTAGCGTAAATGTTTGCGAGAAGGCGTTATTGAAAAGAAGGAAACACGCCGATAAAAAAGAGAATAATTTTCCCATAGTAGATAGGTTTATAGAATTTAAAAATAAAAATACAAAAAAATCGCACACAAACAATGACCCAAAAAAAGCCACAGAAAAATCTCCTCCGAAAACACGCAGAACGATTGTAAACACCACTTTTTGAGCGTTAAAAAAAAGAAGCTATTCTTTTAACCTTTAGGTTTCCTTTTTTTGCTTTTTGATCCTTTCACCGCTTATTTGAATTAGTTCACCGTGTAATCGGGTAGATGCGTACTTAACATACACAATCTGATAACGGTACTCAAATCTGAAAGTCTTGGAGGTGAGTGGATGCACAAAATTAAAAGAAATGGGTTTTTCAAGGCCCTTTTCTGCCTCCGTTAAAGAGCGTATTACGTTCTTAAGATCTTCTGGATCAAGGTAGGTTTTAATGAGGTTATCTACATTGGTAGTACCAAAATCAAAATGAAGTTTTTCTTTTATGCCGGGTTCGAAAAAGATCTGCCTGTTTTCGAGATCTACTTCTAATGGGATCGAATTTGAGATCATTTCCCTGCGATTCTTCCAATCCACAGGATTGTATTGGGTTGTATTATTTTTTTTAGAGGTGCTTTCTTGTTTTTTCATAAAGATTTTCAAAAGTAAAACTGTGGTGGTTTCTCTTGTTCTTTTTTGTTTTTTGATTGTTTAACCCGATCAAAATACAACATATTTTAATACAATACACATTCCAACCTAAATTTTTTTAGTTTTTTCTTGCTCACTTGTTTCTGAATCAACTCCTTGTATTGACTGGCGCGTGTTCGCAGACCCTTTACCGCGAAACACCGCAGTTCACCTGACTGTTAAATTTCACATTGCTATAAATCGTAGCCCGACAAAGTATTTAAATTATTTAATTTTGCCTCGTGGAGTTGATTATAAAATTGTATAGTGATAAACCTTCAAAAATTGGTGTAAAATATCCGCAGGAATATTCTGCCGTAAGAGCCTATGAAGAAATTTTCAGCAAAAACAGGGGTGAGGTTTTCTCATTGAAAATAGAAATGATCAAAGACAGAATAAATCTCGTCTTGGTTTCCGATCAAAGCGGTGGCCGTATTTTATATAAAGAACTGGAATATAAAATGGAGCAGCTTAAAAAACTCGAGACCTACTTTCAACCAGGAAACGAACTCCAGTTTGTACACATATTTCCAAAATCAAACACCCTGATGATCGCAAAGCCTTTCAGAACCCAGAAATTCATAAGTCTGAGTAGTTATGAGATCATTGGCCCGGCAAATTTCGTAAATGCGCTCTAAGTTTATGGAGATACTATACTGCACAAGTTCTAACAACACGAGGAGTTTCAGAAAAAATAATTTCATTAATTTGTAGTATGTCTCTGTTTATTACTTCCCTCAATTCAGGCAGCAATGGTAATTGTTATTACGTAGGTAATGAAAACGAAGCTGTACTGATCGACGCAGGAATTTCCTGTCGTGAAATTGAAAAGCGGCTGTTGCGTCTGGAACTCTCTATTGGAAAAATAAAAGCAATTTTTATTTCCCATGAGCATTCAGATCACATCAAAGGTGTTGCAGTTCTCTCTCGGAAACACAAGCTCCCCGTTTACATAACGCGCGCTACGCTAAAATCGGGTGGGCTTCAATTGGACGAGGAACTAGTGAAAGAATTTACAGGATATCAGAACATTATGATCGGCGATCTTAATATTATGGCTTTTCCAAAATTTCACGATGCTTCCGATCCCCATAGTTTCATCGTTTCCGGCAACGGCATAAAAATTGGAGTCTTAACCGACATCGGTTCTATTTGCAAGCATGTGATTGAAGCGTTTAAACAATGCCACGCTGCGTTCCTTGAAACAAATTACGATGAAGAGATGCTGGAAGGCGGCAACTACCCTTTTTACCTGAAGCGCCGTATCCAGAGTAGTCACGGACACTTATCAAACGACCAGGCACTTGAGCTTTTTGTAAATCACAGAGCCCCTTTTTTAACTCATGTTTTATTATCGCATCTTTCCAGAGAAAATAATTCTCCGCAGCTCGCTCAGCAATTATTCGACAAACATGCCGGTAAAACGAAAGTAATTGTAGCTACACGTGATTACGAAACTGCGGTCTTCAACATTCAGGCAAATAGTGTAGAAGACATGGAGCTAAAATTAACCAGCGAAAGCCCCCCGGTAACAGCGTTTACAAAAACCTTGCAAACAGCTCTGCCTCCAATAGTTCAAATGTCGCTGTTTTAAATTTATTGGAAATTAAGGAAATACAGTTTCGCTCAATTAATCCTGCGCATCGCAAGTTCTTTCGGCTGACTGATCACCATCGGAAATTTTTCTATCTTCACCGAACTGCTGTCAAGTCCAAAAGCCCTGGCCTCACTTAAGCTAAAGTGCTTCATGATAAAATAAATATTCAGCACAAGTTTTTCAAATGCAGGAAGATCATTGTCGTAAGAAAGGAATTTTTCGACCACCACAAATTTAAAATCACCAATCACATTGTTCTTGCTTAAAGACGCATAGCGACTCGTAATATCCACCTCTTTGTTTTTTACAAGGTCTTCCACAACTTTTCTAAAAAGCAGGTTCACTTTTGGAGCTACACGAAATCCAAGCTTAAAATCCACACGAATAATATCATCTTCTGCAACATGTTTTACTTTGTACTCCATCCGGTAAGGCTCATCGGCAACATCCACATGTAAAAACCAATAAATATCGGCTCGCTTCGGACGTTTTTGAAGAATGGAATAAATGATCTTTGATTCAATTTCTTCGGGATTGTTAGCACTGGTCATGTAAACAAGGTGTGTGGCATATTTGGTAAGGGATTCGTCGCGGCTGAGATCGATAATTTTTTGCTGATGGTCGGCAAGTCTTACCATTTCCACATAACGCTTGCGGATCTTTTTCGCAAGGTGCCAGGTCGTCATCACAAACACCAGCATGATGGCAATTACAAACGTGATCCAGCCTCCGTGCGTAAATTTACTCATGTTCGCTGCGAAGAAGGAAACCTCGATCACCAGGAAAAATGTGATAATAAAATAGATAAAAATAATATTGTAACGCTTCATATGCATGTAAAAATTAAGAAGCGTTGTAGTCATTAACATCGTTAGGGCAATCGCCAGACCATAAGCCTGCTGCATATTCTTTGATTCTTTAAAATAAAGCACAGTCCCCATACAGCCAAACATAAGGACCCAGTTTACTGAGGGAATGTACAATTGACCTTTTAAAAGTGAAGGATGTTTGACTCTTATTTTTGGCCAGAGATTTAAACGAATAGTTTCATTGATGATCGTGAAAGAGCCGCTGATAAGAGCCTGCGATGCAACAACAGCAGCAATAGTAGCCATGGCAATTCCAAAAGGAATAAAGCCTTCCGGCATACTTAAATAAAAAGGGTTACCGCCCCTGAAACTTTGAAGGGTTTGTCCTTCATGTGCAATGAGCCAGGCACCTTGTCCGAAATAATTTAAGACCAACATCACTTTTACAAAGACCCAGGAGGCACGGATATTTTTTTTATTTGAGTGCCCCATGTCTGAATAAATGGTTTCAGCTCCCGTGGTGCATAAAAAGACCGCTCCAAACAAAGTGAACCCAAAAGGATGCGTCACTAATAAATTATAAGCGTAATAAGGATTAAGGCAGGACAACACAGACCAGTCACTTTTTAGCTGGTAAATCCCGACGGCGCCCAGCATCAAAAACCAGATGCTCATAAACGGACCGAAAGGCCGCCACATAAAAGCACTTCCGAACTGCTGAAGAAAAAATAAAAAGAACAAAATGCCGATTACAATTGGAATAGTTCTTATCTCCGGGTTATAGTAGCGTAAACCTTCAAGTGCAGCTGAAATGGAAATGGAAGGAGTAATCATGCCATCCGCCAAAAGTGCGCTTCCTCCTACCATGGCGGGGATTAGCAACCACTTAAATTTTGTCCTCCTTACTAAAGCGTACAATGAAAAAATTCCACCCTCCCCTTTATTGTCTGCGCGCAAGGTAAGTATAATGTACTTGATGGTTGCTTGAAAAGTGAGTGTCCAAAAAATAGCGGAGATGCTTCCTTTAACAACATCCGCGCGTATGGCTTCATTCCCGAAAATAGCACTCATCACATAGAGTGGGGAAGTGCCAATGGCTCCATAAATAATACCTAATGCAATAAGTATCCCGTTAATCGTTATTTTTTTTCGGTCGTCGTTAGGATTTGCCATGGACTCGCTAGTTATAAATGCTGCACAAAATTACTATAAAAAAAGAAGGATAAACTCTACTCACGTTTAATACTCTAAAATACAAAACTATTAATTAGGAAAGAATGCACCCCGTGTTTATAAAAAGAATTAATTTAGTGCCTGATGGAACCGGAAGAAAAAGCAATAAAGACAACTTACCTCAGTATCGCAGGTAACACCAGTCTCGCGATCCTGAAAGGCATTACCGGCTATTTTGGGAATTCTTATGCCATGATCGCCGATGCCATTGAATCGGTGTCTGATATATTTTCTTCAGTACTTGTACTTTTTGGAATAAAATACGCTAGCCGGCCCGCAGATAAAAACCATCCATACGGCCATGGTCGTGCCGAACCACTTGTAACCTTTCTGGTGGTAGGATTTTTAGTGATCTCAGCGGTCATTATCGCTTTTCAAAGTGTTCAGAATATCAACGTGCCCCATGAGTTGCCCGAATCCTATACGTTAATCGTGCTAGGTGTCATCATTGGCGTAAAGGAACTGTTTTACCGAATTGTCAAGCGTCGCGGCGAACAAACGCATAGCTCTGCAATAAAGGCAGACGCATGGCACCACCGCAGCGACGCCATTACTTCACTCGCTGCCTTTATCGGAATTTCCATTGCTTTAATTTTAGGAAAAGGATACGAAGCTGCCGATGACTGGGCCGCCTTGCTGGCTTCCGGAATTATTCTTTACAACGCTTATCTCATTTTCAGACCCGCCTTGGGTGAGATTATGGATGAACATTTGTACGATACTTTGATTCTGCAGATTCGCAAATTATCAAAACAAGTGGCGGGGGTTATTGATACTGAAAAATGTTTAATCCGGAAAACTGGAATGAAATACCATGTAGACCTTCACATTATTGTAGACGCTGGAATTACAGTAAGGGAAGGACATCTCATTGCCCATAATTTAAAAGATTATCTTCAAAAGGAATTAATTCAATTGGCCGATGTACTTATTCACGTAGAACCAAATGATTAAAAATAAAAAAGCAGTTCTCTGGGTGGAACTACTTTTTTAAATACCCCTGTTCAGGTAGAGTTAGGTCGGGTGGGGCGTTTATTTGGGTAATTTTTTTCTCGATTATATTTTATGGGGAACATATAATTTTTATCTAACTAAAAGTTTACAACAATGGTGCCAAAGACTGTTAAAGAGTAAACATAGAAGTTTGAGCTAGGCTACTCGAAAAGCCTCATTGTAGGGCTCTATCGAACTAGGCCCGGGTTAGAAAGTAACCTGCCGTTTAATAAAGAGCTCCGGGTATATGATTTGTAGGAAGTACGAGGGTTCTAAAACAGTTAATTCAACAAATCTGCGGCAACTTTAGGGGGAGCAATTTGTTTTTGTAGTATGGCAATGTCAAAATTTAAAAAAAGAGTTTTTATACTAGCAGGCTCTGTCCTGCTTTTTGTTATTGTGCTCATTGCCTGTCTTTCTCCGATAGCAAAATACCTGCTTCAAAAGTATGATCTCAAGATCATTGGTAGAGAGGTAACTGTAACAGCCGCCTATGTAAATCCATTCACCGGATATGTGAGTTTTAGCGGCATTAAAATTTTCGAGGCGCATTCTGACAGTGTTTTTATAGCGGCTAAAAGTCTGAGTGGTAATTTCGAAATGCTAAAGTTGCTTTTTAAAACCTACGAGATAGATCAGCTCCATCTTACAGAACCAAAAGTGAAGGTCATCCAGAACAAGGAGCTTCTTAACTTTAAGGACATTATAGAGTTTTATAGTCCAAAAAAACCGACGAAAAAAAAGCGAAACGAACCTGTACATCTGAACTTACTGAACATGGAAATTACAAAAGGTGAGTTTATCTATTTGGAAAAAAGTATTCCTGTAAACTACTCCATTAAAAAGTTTAATGCATCCAGTCCGGGTTTGAGATGGGATGTTGATTCAATGAACATTAAATTTGACTTTCTTTCAGGCGAAGGTACAGGAGACATCAACGGTAAGATGGTGCTGGGTCTCGACAGTTCTTATTACAGGCTCGCAGCTAAAGTGAACAAATACAATCTCCATTTCCTCGAACAATACCTGAAGGATCTTTCCAATTTTGGTAAATTCAAGGCGCACATGGATGCCGATTTCAAGGCAACCGGCGACTTCAGGGATGTTCAGAGTATTAATACCAAGGGCTTGTTTACCATCAATGATTTTCACGTGGGAAAAAATGTAAACGACGATTATACTTCCTTTAAAAAACTTGTTGTCAACATAGAGCAATTAAATCCCCGGAATAAAAAATACCTTTTCGATTCTCTCTCACTCACAGAGCCTTACTTTAAATACGAGCTTTACGACCACCTCAATAACATCGAGCGCATGTTTGGCCATGAAGGAAAAAAAGCAGTGAATCACTCCGAGTTTAATATCATTGTGGAGATTGGAAAATACATCGAACAATTGGCAAAAAACTTCTTTAAAAGTGACTATAAGATCAACCGCCTCGGCATTTACAAAGGAAAATTTCAATACAATGATTTTACATTGGGCGAGAAATTCTCGGTGAGTGCTGATCCTGTTTATTTAACAGCCGATTCCATAAGACGCGATAATAAACCCGTAAAATTTTCTTTTCAAACAGGAATCAAACCCTACGGCAAAGCAGTTATTTTTTTAAGCATCAATCCAAAGGATAGCTCTGATTTTGATGTGGATTTTAATTTTGAGCAGATCCCCATCACACTCTTCAATCCTTATCTGATTAAATACACGTCTTTTCCACTAGATAGGGGCACGCTCGAATTAAAAGGCAAGTGGAGAGTAAGGAACGGAATTATTAATGCCAATAACCGTTTAACCATCATTGATCCCAGAATTTATAATCGGGTAAGAAATTCAGACAATAGACGCTTGCCGTTAAGATTCATTACTTTTTTTGTTAGGGAACGTGGAAATGTAATAGACTACGAAATCCCGATAACAGGAAACCTAAGGGATCCGAAATTTCATTTTAAAGACGTGATCTTCGACGTTATCGAGAATATTTTTGTGAAGCCTGTAAGGAGTCCTTACATAGCGAAAGTGCGGAAGGTCGAAAATAAAATTGAGAAATCACGTGTGCTGAGGTGGGAAATGCGTCAGAACACGCTTTCAGAGGACCAGGATAAATTTTTAATGGAGCTTTCAGACTTTTTACTCGAAAACCCCACAGCAGTTTTGGAAATAAAGCATACGATTTACTCTGAAAAGGAAAAAGAATACATTCTGTTGTATGAAGCTAAAAAGCGGTATTATCTGCATAAGTATAAAAAGAGTGATCAACATCTTACAAGTGAAGAGATAGGAGAGATTGAACAAATGTCAATAAAAGATTCATTATTTGGAAGATACCTCGATTCTAAAACAGACATGCAGCTTCTTTTTACAGTGCAGGATAAGTGCCTTGCAATGGTAGGCCAAAAGAAGGTGAACCAGTTGTTTTCCGCCTTGCTCAAAGAAAGAGAGAAGGCATTTATGAATTATTTTGAGGATAAACATTTTACGGGACGCATAAAAATAAGGCCAGAGGAAGATAAAATTCCCTACAATGGATTCTCGTCCTATCGTATCGACTATAAAGGTGACTTGCCACCTAAGCTAGATGAGGCCATGGATAGAATGCAGGACCTGAACAATAAAAATCCTCGTAAAAAATTTAAAAAAGAAAGAGATACACGCCGGAGTTTGATTCGCGCTAAGAACCGAAAATCAAAATAGTGTCAGGCCAACGCTTCGTTAATATCTGAAAGTTTCCCGAAACGTCGCAGGGTATTTATATGAGAGACGATTGCTTGAGTAAAAGTTTCATTTTCAAGATAAGGAACACCGTATTCTTCAGTTGTTGATTTTACGATATCCGCAATATGCGGATAATGAACGTGACAGATCGTTGGAAACAAATGATGCTCCACTTGGAAATTCAGTCCGCCCACCTACCAGGAAATAAATCTGTTATATCGAGCAAAATTCACAGTAGTATTCATCTGGTGAATGGCCCAGTTATTCTCTACCGTTCCCGTTTCATCGGCTAAAGGGTAGGCAGTACCTTCCACAGTATGTGCCAGTTGAAAGATAACAGTGAGTACAACGCCGGCTATAAAGTGCATAATCAAGAAGCCTCCTATAATTTCTCCAAAAGGCGAACCGAGAATGTAAATCGGCAAATCAGGCAAATAAAAAAATAGAGAGGTTTTTCAAAAATTATTTTTAAAAGCAAGACTGTATTTTGCTTATCTGTATTCTTATTAAGTCCGTCCTTTTTATATTTCGCAAACTGCAAAAAGTCTTTAAGAAGTGCGCAATATAAAGTGGTAATCCCGTAAAAAAATACTGCATATACAACCTGCAATCTGTGAATCCATTTAATTTTTGTATGCGGTGAAAATCTTAAGATCACTCTGTCCTAAATATCCAGATCATGTGTTACGATATTTGTATAAGTATGATGCAATACATTGTGTTGCATTTTCCAGTTGAATACAGATCCCCCAAGTAAATTGAGTGTATGTCCCAGCAATTTGTTTGTTTTGTGACTCGGTCAATAAGCGCCATGATTGGCATCATGCCTCACGGGCATGCCAATCCCGGCAAGACATAAACCCATAAGTGTACATGACAAAACACTGGTTCCAAATGCGGGCTTAAAAATGAGTAGGGCCACAAATGGTAAAATGTAGCCTGAAAGTAGAACACTGGTCTTAATTAGTGTTTGGCCGAAAACTCCATTTTCGTCGTTGTGTCAAAAAAAATAATCGCTCATTTACCCCAGTAAACCTCACAATCATTTTTTTTAACACGCCTCGAAACAGAATTTTTCCATCCAAACACCTTGTTCTCGGACAGACACTAATTACCATTTGGGCATTTGCGTGTTTGGAGATCTTATTCTCTTTAAAATAAGCATCTACTCTCTGGCGCAAGGTTGAAAAGAATTTTGCCTTGTCCTTGTCACTGTCAATAAAACGGATCTGAGCCTGCATCATGCCTTTTTACTTAAATGTGATTAAGCAGAACAAAAATCGAAAAACAATACCAATTAGTCAAATGGCTATTTTTTAGCAATGGGTTACAAAAAAAGGCCTGCTGGTTAAAGCAAGCCTTCATAAAATAGAATTTTGAATTATTTTACCAAAGATACGTGGCCCATCTTGCTATAAGTGTTGCCTTCCATGTCCTTGTACTTAATTCTGTAAACATAAACTTCCTCTTTTAAAGCTTCTCCTTTATTTTGTACCGAACCGTCCCAGCCTTTTCCTAATATGTCTTTCGTGTAGAATAAAGAATGACCCCAACGATCGAATATTTCCATTTCAAAGCTTTTTGTATCCAGACCTTCCGGTGAGAATTTAGGAATGAAGTTGTCATTTAAACCATCAAAGTTTGGAGAGAAAGAGTTCGGAATATATACATTGAAGTTGTTTTTTACTTCAATGGTTTTGGTAATCTCATTCTTGCATCCTTCGAAAGAAGTTGCCGATAAGGTAATCTGGTATTTACCAATTTTAGAGAAGTTTACAACCGGATTAATTTCACTAGGAGTTTGTGTGGTAGACCCACCAGTAATTTTCCATGTGTATTTGTTGTTGCTTAACACGGTAGTTAAATTAGTTAATTGTACTTGCGGCTCAGAGATATAAACTTCTTCAGGAAGCGTGAAATCTGCCTTCGGCGCGTCGTAAATCTCAAGAGGGAATGCTATTGCTGAAGCCTTACAGCCAATATCATCAGAATAATTAAATTGCACTGTGTACTTACCCGGTGTGGTAAACAAACGCGTTACACTGCGGCCTTTTGAAGGTTCTAATCCGTCATTAACAGTCCAAACTGCGTCTCCCGAATTGGTAGTCGGCAAGTTAAACAGAATGTCTTTCGGAGCACAACCTCCTTCAGATACAGTAGCCGGTACAACAGGATTTTCTCTTACCTCAATTTGCACTTCAGACTGATCGGGACATAGACTGCCGGTAGGACTCGATTTAGTGTAATAAGTTACAGTATTGTTTTTATTAGGATTAGCCGCTATGGGATGGAACATCGATCCAAGCATGCCAGGATCAGTACTCCAGGTTCCTCCCGGGTTTTGAACAAAACTGTTCATATTTACTGGTGGATCGTTTTTACAGAAAGGCCCAGGGTATTTTGCAAAAGTGGCCGGTACAAATTTTTCAATTCTAACGATTGTTTGAGCATAAGCAATACAAGGCCCAGCTGTAATACTGTAGTTAATAAAATTGTCGCCAATAAGCGCTGATGCAGGGTTAAATTTACCGCCGAGGCTTACAATTCCCATGTCAGGTCCACCAAATAAACCACCTACAGGACTAACCTGTAGTTGGAAAGGGGCTTTGTTATTGCAATAAGGACCCATTGGAGCAACTGCCGGAGCAGCTAACGAGTAAACATTTACAGATACGGTAGCCTCATCAGGACAAAGCGAACTAGGGAACGAGGCTGTTTTGTGAACTAATACAAAATGACCAGAACCCGTAACATTAGGATTAAAGTTTGTCCCTGAAATACCAGCGCCGCTCCATACTCCCTGTCCGCTTATGGTAAAGGGTAAAAGATTCATAATAGGACTTGTATTGCAAAGGTTTGGTATTGAATTTACGATCGTAGCAGGCACAAATGCTTCAATACTTACTATTTTGGTTTGTTGGCGGTTGCAGCTATTAGTTCCAATCACATACTGGATATTGTTGTTCCCTGGTGACGTTAGCGCAGGATTAAACAAACCTGTTGACGATAGATAAGGTGTAGCAACCCATTGACCTGAAGTCGGAGTTACAGTCAATTGCAGAGGAGCTTTGTTATTACAAATAGGGCCAATCTGTGTAATTAAAGGAGCCGGAGGATTCAATACTCCAATTTCAATGGTTCTTGTATCGGCACAAAGGTTAGGGTTAGGAAACGATGCTGTACTATAAGTGACAACATAAACACCCGAAGGAAGAATTCCAGGAGAGAAAGAGTTGGACTGCACTCCCGTTGAATTTAACCAAACCCCATTTACGGTTGATTGAACGATGCTCATTAAATTGAAGTTAGGGCTGTTGTAACAAAGATTAGTTACAGTTCCTGAGAAGCCCGCAGGATAAAACCTGGAAACATTTAACTGAGTGGTATTCTTGTTTACACAAGGGCCATCAGCAACAGTGTAGGTAACAATCATACCCGGCACAGGTACCAATGTGGGCGTGATCACACCAGCATTGCTCAAGGCACTGTTAGTGTTCGGCAGCCATCCGCCACCTGCCGGATTAACGCTCATACTAATTAGCGCACCGTTTGTACAAAACTCCGGTACCGGCTGAATATAAGGAGTTACTGTTTTAGTAACCGGAACAGTTATTATTGTCGAATGTGGGCATGTGTTAAGAGGTGTGGACACAGTACTGTACTTTATACTGTAGCCCTGCGTAACCAGATTTGAAGGGATGAATTGATTTCCAACCACCGATGTTGGAAGTGTTTGCCCGGTCCATGTACCATTTTGAGTGTTTTGCACAATATTCATTAAATTGAAATTTGGACTTGTAACACAAAGCGGTGGTACTACTGAACTTAAAGCCGCAGTCCAGAATTTTGAAACCGTGTAGCTTGCAGAGCTCCTTGCACCGCAGGTGTACTGAACAATGGAATAGGTAAATGTATTGTTGAAGCCTATATTGGCAATGGCCGGCGTTATAACGCCGCCTACTGATGAAATAGGGTTGTTAGTGCCGCTGATACCCGTGCTGAATACCCCCCCCGGAGGGTTAGCTATTATGGTGTATGGAAGGGAAACGTCACACAAGGGCGGAACCAAAGAGATAGTAGGCGTAGGCGGATTGATGGCCGTTACACTAATTGTTTTGGTAATGGGGCAATTTACAATACTAGGTGTTACTATAACGGAATAAATTACCGTTGTATTAGTTCCTGGCGGGTACACCGGACTAATAATTGCGTTTTGTGAGGTTTGCCCAAACATATGAAGATTAGGCGACCAGGAATAGGCATACTGCGAAGACGAAGGTGGGCTCGTAAAAGTGATTGCCGCGTTAAAATTACTACCCGGACATAACGTAACCGATTGAGGTGTTATGGTAAAGTCGTAGACAAAAGGCCCTAAATTAAAGCTTAACCCATATTTACAGGATCCGTCAAAAACATTTACACTGTAAGAGCCTGCTGCTAAACCACCGGTAGTATATACGTTTGAAGCCGTAGGAAAGAGGGAAGCATTATAAGCTGGAGTTGTTCCAAGAGCATAAACGTTATATGAATTTAGTCCCGGAGGTGCCCCACTGGCAGGAGCAAGGTTAATAGTAACAACTCCGTTGTTTCCGCCAGGGCAAATCCTTGTGAGATTAGATACGGTGGCAAGGCCGGGAGGAGATTGAAGCATGGTAAACTTCACAGAATCCTGGCAGCCTTGTGAGGTGAGGTAGGATAACCAAAATATAGAACCATTGATAGGACTGTTTACCGTATAGTTAGGTGCTACTCCTAGTGGAGCAGGAATAGGAAAATTGCCATTGTACCATCGGAAATTGGACCCTCCGGTTGTACCGAGATAGGCTTGTAATCCACAAAAGGGCTTTAACAAAGGTATGACGGCGGGCGGTGCAGTGGTTACAGTTGTTGTAGCTACGGCGGAGCCACAAGCGGCTGATCCTAAGCCAGATAGAACGACGCTGTAAATACCCGGCCCGAGGTTATTGACGACCTGGGCCGTCCCGACCGTGGCATTGTTTGCCGAATTTATCCATATATAGTTATATCCGGCCCCGCTGCCGTTACCCTGGACCGTGGCAGAGCCACTGGCCCCATTCGCGCAGGTAGACGAGGACCCTATACCCGCCACGTTAATGGTGGAAGTGGTGATCATATTTGTAGACGTAAAAACACAACCTGATGGAGCAACCAACACTACAGTGTAAACGCTGTTTGGCACCGGTGCAGTTACCGTAAGGGTTGACATAGTACCTTGAGGAGCAGCAATGCTGCCAGTTCCTGGTGCATACCATTGGTAAGTTTGATATCCAACCGGACCGGCAATCTGAGCAACGTTAGAGCCGGCACAGAAACTCACCGGACCACCAATAGAGCCACCGGTGCCGCCAAGACCTAAACCGATCAACTGACCACCACATCTTGCATCAAATAAAGTAGAGCCATAATGGCCACCAAAGGAACAGTCGGAAGTGCTGACTTCTATAGTAACGCAACTCCCGATATACGGAGTTAAGTCAATGTATTTTACCTGCCAGTTGGTCCATTGAGCAACATTCTGTATAACTGTAAACGTTACACCGCTGCTTGCACAACTAGGACCAGGAGACATACTTAAGGAAGAACAGGAAAGCGGAGCGCCAACGCAATCAAACATTTTAACATCTATACCTGGCTGGTCAGCACTTTGCGGGCAACACGCATGACTACCAGCGCCTCCATCCTGCCAGTAACCCGCATAAGCAAACTGAAATAAAGTGTTAGCGGTTGTTACCGGAAATTGCTGTGCTATACGTGTACTCGAATAATTCGTTGAATGAAAATTTAACTGGGCAACTCGTGTACCTCCGAGGGGAGAATTAGGAATAACTCCCATTACTCCGGCCAAACCCCAAGAGATAATCGGTGTTGTTGCAATGGAGAATTCAGTGGCACCTGCTGTCCAATTGGTTGGATTACAGGTTCCTCCGTTTGTATTCCTGCTACTGAGTGTCCAACCCGTTACGGATGTTGCGCCCGTATAAATGCCAGACGGTGTAGCTTCAAAATCTTCGTTCACGCAAGGCAGGACGTTAATTGTATTATTGCCGCCGAGAGGTTTACCATTTAAAATAAAAGCACCACTACCAGTTCCTCTTGCAGGCAGGTAAGTTGGTTTGTAGCCTATATCGTATTTGTCGTTAATGAAATTACGTTTGAGTGTAAGCATATGATTTTGCAGTTCTGCACCTAAAATGCCAGTCGCCAAAAGCCCTGATTTAATGCGGGCTTCATCAAAACCCTTTAGGGAATCTCCATAATAGCTTGTATACCCTTTAAGAGAATTTGCAGAAAGATATTCCTGATTATTCACGTAAGCAGTTTTAGCCTGGTTTTGAGGCACAGGGATTTCAACTTGCGACTTAAATTTGCTGGAACCAGTTTGTCCTGCTAAGCTAAAACTGAGCGACAGACCAATAAACGACAGTGTTTTTAGGAGATTTTTCATGCTTTTTGTTTTTTTAAGTGTAATGTCTTTCGTGATTAAACAAAGACGTCTCACATAGTAAAATTAAAGTTCTAAAAGCTAGTTTCAAAGTTATTCACTCATTCAAACGACCACTTTACTAATTCGTTTTAACTAAAAGGTGCAGAAACTCCAGATGACATCAATTTTCTCAAAAATTAATAGAGTTGAGTTAAATGTTGCGGGTTTTACAGTATTCGTAGGATGAAAATAAGCGCTCGTCGACTTTTTTTATGTTTTCATCCGAAAAATATTGATAAGTTAATATTTGGGAAAGATGAAGTTTTTGAATTTAACACTAGATTTGAACTCTAATATTAAGCTTAATCGGTTCTAATCAAATTATATGACAAGTATTAAAAAACCATTCAGGGGCATACTCATTTTATCTATTTTTATGCTTATGAAGACTGGCATAAAAGCTCAGGTTGACGAAATTTTATTTGAAAATGCAAGCACTGGTCTTAAGAGTGAGGATATCAAACTTCTCAAAGACGGCCGGGTCAAAATTATGCAGTCGCAATACCTGGAAGCCCTTGAATTACTCGAATTGATCAGTATAAAGGATCAATTATATCTTAATTATCTGAAAGGAATTTGTTATTCACACGATCCAAATAACGAGCAAAAAGCGCTCCCACTCCTAGTGCCTTTAAAAGATAAAGAAGGCGAAACCAGTGGATACAATTTTAATATGGCTTATGCACTCGTTAAAAACGACAGTATAAATTCTGCCATAGTCTATTTTAAAAAGGCCCAGGAAATAGCACAGAAAAAAGGGTTTAAGGATGATAAATTTTTAAACGAGATAAACCTGAGCCTTCAGCACTGTAATAATATAATGGATCTGAAAGAAAAAAAAAGTTTTGTGAGAATCTCAAATTTAGGTCCGCCCGTAAATACAAAAGCAGAAGAGTATTGCCCACTAATTCCTTCTAACGGAGAAATTATTATTTACACTTACAGGGGGCCAAAGGCCAAAGGCGGGAAGCAAAAAGTAAAGGGAAGTAAAATCCGTAATATTAACGATGTTGAGCTTTTTTATGAAGATATTTTTATCGCAAAAAGAATAAATGATACTTTATGGTCGGAGCCGGAGGGTATTAATGAATTGAATACAAATACCCACGATGCCGCAGTGAGCCTGAATTACGATGCTACTGAACTTTTTATGTACAGAAATCGCGGAGAGGGAAAAGGCGATCTTTATCTTTCAGAACTTATCGGGTCTCAATGGACGAAACCCGTTCTTCAACTTAAATTAAACAGCCCTGAGTGGGATGGGTCTGCCTGTTTTATTCCGAACGAGGACAAAATTATTTTTGCAAGTGAACGCAAAGGCGGGTTCGGTGGAAAGGACCTGTATTCAGCAGAAAGGCTGAAAGAGAATATGTGGACCAACATTACCAACCTTGGCCCAGAGATCAATTCTAAATATGATGAAGATGCGCCGTTTGTTACTTCTGATGGCAGAATCCTTTTCTTCTCTTCCAACAACAAAAATAGTTTAGGCGGGTACGATGTTTTTCGCTGCGATTTTTTAAATGGTGATTGGCAAACGCCCTACAATCTCGGTCCACCCATAAATACAACTAACGACGATAATTATTTTACCGTAAGAGCAGATGGGAAGGTAGCTTATTATTCTTCTCACAAAAAAGGTGGTGACGGTGGCCAGGATATTTATAAAGTGGAACCTGGAATTCCGGGACGTCCTGTGATCCTGCTCCAGGTAGAAGGGCTGGTGACCCTGAACGGCAAACCTGTTGGCGCTGAGGTGGAAATTCGCTCGAAGTTGAATAATAAGGATATACGTTTTAAAATCACAGCTAATAAGGTTAGCGGAAAATTCCTTAGTAATCTTGCGGCTGGCGATGAATATGATCTTCTTGTTTCGGTGGATCAGTTTACTCCCAAAACGATACATTTAAGTACTATGGATATTGATTCGTTTATTGTGATGAATGTCTTTGCTGAATTTAATTCGTCTGCCTACGAAACAACAATGAGCAATAAGGACAATACTACCGAAGAAATTTCCCGCACCGATAAAGATTTTGACAAGAACTCTTTTGCGCAATCCCTTGGCAGCGCTAAAGTGGATAATCTGAAATACAATGTGCAAATAGCCGCTTATAAATTTTCAGAGAACTTCAATTACAACGGTACTGTTGGACTTCCAAAAATTATCAGGCGTCTTGATAAAGATGGTGTGACGCGTTTTACAATGGGCAGCTTTAATACGTACAACGAAGCACTTGAGCTTTTAAGACGTGTACAGGGAAATAAAATTCAGGATGCTTTTATCACGGCAAGTTACAACGGTGAGCGCAAATTGCTCTACCAGCTTGTTGCAGATAAAGTAATCAAATAAAAATCCTACATCGATTTCTATAAAGAGTTCATAAAGTTTTTTTTGATTGATACAAAATATTGCTACTTTTACTGTAACCAAAGCAATTAACCCTTTAACCAAAAAGGACTTTTGATTTTTTCAAAGGTCCTTTTTTTATTTTCAATCTGGCTGAACACCCTTGTTGACTCAGATTTCGCAGATAACACAGATTTATTACCGAATAAAATTTCGCTGATAATTTTTATGTCGCAAAAGTTTTTTGGATTTCGTAAAATTAACTTGATTTAACTCTGACCCTGTCGTTTCTGTGAAATCCACGAAATCTGCGTCACCTTTGGAAGAGCGCACAAAAAAAAGCCCCCATTACCAAAGGGCTTTTTTTGCGTTGATCTTAATAATCCCCCCAGATCATAGTAGACCAACTTTACACAATGAATGAAGCTCAAGCAAACTTCTATTCACTCTGTTTGAATTTTATTTCATTACCACTTCTTTTTTTATTCTGGATGTATATTCTTTGTCATAAACGAAACACTCTTTTTTGGTGTCGAAATAAATCAACGCGATCGGAAAATCGAGAAACTCCTTATTTAGTTTTTCTAGTTCTTCCGATTTTAAAAGTTTTGTTTCAAAAGAAAAGTTGTAGAGGTCTTCTTCGTCAACATCTCGAACAGCTGCTTTCGTATCAACACCTACCAGGCGGGTTATGTAACCGCGCTTAGATATTTTTATGGTATAAACGCTGTTCTTTTTCAAAAGGAACTTAAAAGATTTTCTTCCTTCTTTTAAAGTAGCCCAACTCACCAGTGTATTAGAATTAAAGAGTTCTATTAGGCAAGTGGCGTCGTCCCCCTCAAGCGCATTAATTATTTTTCCGTCAACTTCAAGACAGATCATACTGTCGGTTCGTGAAGAACCATTACTCATTGCTCTGAAACAACTAACCAGAAAGAAAAAGCTTAGCAGGTAAGTAATTAGTGAATTTTTCATAGTGTTAATTTTTAGTAGTTCGTAATAAAAACTGATGTCTTACATATAGGACTGCGTTTTGCATATTTCCCCCCGAAAAAAAGTGAAGAATAAGACGGAAGCCTCATGGTTTTAGATGAAAGCTCAGGTACGTCCTACCAAGTGCGTGGGCAGAAATGATCCCTACTATGAAATAAAGCCCCTTCTATGAATGAACCAGCTATGGAAGAAGATTTATGCGAATGCTTGTTTTTAATAAAAATATCTTATTTTTGAATGCACCTCGTTCCTTTAGTTGTTAATTAAGCATCTCTAAAATCATTAGAATTTGAAGCCAACCGATATCAAAGATCCGGAGTATTTTCACAAAGTTGTAGATTGTCAGCACGCCTGTCCTGCTCACACTCCCGTACCACAGTACATTCGTTTAATTGCAGAAGGAAAGTATTCCGAAGCTTATATGATCAATTGGGATTCCAATGTTTTTCCGGGGGTACTTGGAAGGACGTGTGACCGTCCATGCGAGCCTGCGTGCAGACGCGGACGTTTAAATGAGGAAGAGCCGGTGGCTATTTGTCGCTTAAAACGTGTGGCCGCTGATAACAAGGGGGATGTGAAACATATGATGCCGAAAGCTCCTTTTAAATCAAACGGAAAAAAGATCGCGCTTATCGGCGCGGGTCCGGCTTCGTTAACAGTGGCGCGTGATCTGGCTCCCGAAGGGTACGAAATTCATTTATACGATCAACAAAAATTAGGTGGAGGGTTTATGCGCAGTCAGATTCCTGCCTTTCGTTTGCCTGAAACCGTTTTAAATGAAGAGGTCAACTACATTCTCGATCTTGGCATTCATACACATTTTAATGAGTATGTAAAAAGTTTAAAAGAAATACTTGAGGCGGATTACGCTGCTGTATTTGTAGGTACTGGTGCTCCGCGGGGTAAGGATCTTGATCTTCCCGGACGCAAAAAAGGCGCTGCGAATATTCATATTGGCATTAACTGGTTGGGTTCTGTAGCTTTTGAACACACCAAGAGTATAGGAAAAAAAGTGATAGTACTTGGCGGGGGGAACACTGCTATGGACTGCTGTCGCACTGCCCGTCGCCTAGGTGGTGAGGAAGTAACAGTTTTAGTACGGAGTCCTTTTTCAGAAATGAAAGCATCTCCATGGGAGAAAGAAGACGCGCAGCATGAGGATATTCCAATCCTGGACAACCACGTTCCTAAAACCTTTGTGGTTGAAAATGGTATTTTGAAAGGAATGACTTTTGAAAAAGTAAAGGCAGTTTATGAAAATAATAAAAGAAAATTAGTT
>Ga0105048_10003857_pt1 | contig 24502 bp, 23 predicted proteins | sample MAT05_FD_78382 | JGI IMG/M metagenome (GOLD analysis project Ga0105048, IMG submission 78382) | Freshwater microbial communities from Lake Fryxell liftoff mats and glacier meltwater in Antarctica - MAT-05 | ecosystem: Environmental > Aquatic > Freshwater > Ice > Liftoff microbial mat | place... | reverse complement strand
TGATCAAATTCCGAGTAAAACTCTTTCGTCTTTTTGCGAGCCATAGTCCCTCCATATTTTTAGAGAAACCATTGTCCACTATAGCGCAATCAGTGTAAAGTATTTTTAATCAAAAGACCCTGCGTGAAACTTGGTCAATAATAAGCTTTATGGCATATGGAGTAAGAGAAAGATTAATTGCCCATATAAAGGCTATGAAGATAAATCCAAGCAGATAGAATTTGTAACTTTTGGCAAAATGCCATAAAAAAGAAGGTAGTGTACTTGGCATAAGTTGTATGAACGTCCTTTTAAAGCGAACGATTTTTTAAAAAATTCATGTTATCAATTCTTTCTTTTTATGAATATCTCCTTTAATAAATTTTTTAAATCAAAAATAAATTTATGTGCATGGAGAAATCTATTCGTTTGATTTCTGAATCAACTTATGTATAAAATAGGTATAGTAAATACATCTTATTAGGCTGAACCTTATGATGAGAAAAACAGGAAATGAAGATTATCATTTAGAATTTGAAGAAGATTTAAAAGAGCAAGACTTAAAAATACTTACAGATGGGATAAACGATGATGCCTATGATAAAAGGCAGTTAGACCCCCTTAGGACTTTTAGTATTATGCTTAAAAGTAAAGATGGAACAGTTTGCGGAGGGGTTACAGGTTTTACCTTTTTCGGATGTCTTTATACAGATATGCTTTTTGTTAAAGAGCATTTACGAGGTCAAGGGTTTGGTACCAAACTCATGCTTGAAGCTGAAAAAATAGGGTATTTTAGAAATTGTACATTTGCAACAGTCAATACAATGGACTTTGAAGCTCTTAAGTTTTATCAGTTACTTAAATATGAAATCGAATTTGTACGCGAGGGGTTTGAAAAAGACTCTAAAATGCTCATGTTAAGGAAAAAATTATGAAGAGTCAAAAAATACGATGTTTTGGCGGTAACCAGGCCCAAGAGCTTTATGCAGCCTATCATGATGACGAATGGGCAATACCTGTTCATGATGATCGTCATCTTTTTGAAATGCTTATCTTAGAGGGTGCACAAGCCGGCTTAAGCTTTGAGACAATTCTTAAAAGACGAGATGGGTATCGTGAGGTTTTTTATCATTTCGATGTAAAAAAAGTAGCTTCCATGAGCGATGCAGAACTTGATGCTTTAATAGAGAACGTTAAAATTATCCGTAATCGCCTAAAAATTTATTCTGCAAGACAAAACGCTAAAGTTTTCTTAACGATTCAGAAGGAGTTTGGCTCTTTTGATAAGTACCTTTGGAATTTTGTTAGTCATCAACCTATTATAAATCATCCAAAAAAAGTTTCCGATGTTGCCGTTACGACAAAGATAAGTGATGCTCTTTCAAAAGATTTAAAAAAACGCGGAATGAAGTTTGTTGGTTCAACAATTATGTATGCTTATATGCAAGCTGTAGGCCTTGTTAATGACCACTTAGTAAAGTGCTTTAAGTCATGCAAAAAATAACAAGAGTAGCTCCTCCAACATTTGACTTTAATATAATAGATCTGACACATACTCTTGAAGATAATATTCCAAGTTTTGATCTAAATTGCGGCTTTGTCCAAGAAATTAAGTCCGACTATTCTGATTGTACAGGAGAGGTCAAATTCCGTATCAACCAACTCAAAATTGAAAATGGAATAGGGACACATGTCGATGCACCGGCACATTGCATTCCGGGAGGGTTATCGATTGAAAAATTAGCATTTGAAAATCTTGTAGTGCCTTGCGTTGTCATTGATGTTTCAAAGTCAGTCCACGAAAGATATAGCGTATCAGTTGAGGATATTAAGACTTTTGAAAAAGAATATGGAGAAATAACAGAGGGTCAGTTTGTTATGATACGAACGGGATGGGAAATGTATTGGAATGACAAAGAAAAATACCACAACAATTATATTTTCCCTTCAATATCAAAAGAGGCTTCCCTTTATCTTTTAGAGCGTGGAATTGCAGGTATTGGGATAGACACACTGTCTCCTGATAGACCAGAAGATGGGTATCCGGTACACACGGCAATCCTTAGTTCTGGTAAATATATAGTGGAGAATGCAGCTAACTTGCAGGATCTACCTATAGTCGGTAGTTTTATCGTGATATTACCTTTAAAGATCAAAGATGCAACAGAAGCGCCCGTAAGGCTAATCGGCCTAATCCAAAAAAAGCTTTCCAATAATATAAGGGTTATGGGTTTTTTCAAAAGTCTATCCTCTCTTTTTGCCAATTAAACAGCCAAGTGCAATAAATTTAATTAATAATAACTATTAAAATTAATTTGTGGTTTAAAGGTCCATGGCGGTTTTAAAGACTTTTAGTGTGATCTTAATACAGCTTAACCAGTAACAAACTTCATGGCCAAGTTCGTCAGTAAATAACTGCCAGTCTAAAAATACAACTGCCAATGCTAATATAGGCTTTAATGGAATTCCTAAGAATGTAATTTGAGCTTGAGGCGCTAATCTTTTGGCAATCCTTAAGAATACGTCTGTCTTTAAAATAGTTAGGAGTTCAGAAGATGCAAGCCTTATTTTAATCACCATCATTTTATTGACATGCATTTTCTTTCTTTGTAGTATTTTTTGGTAATCAATGTAAATTTTGCGTGTTATATTAAGTAAAATCTAACGTTTTTTTTAATTCATGGATTTTTTTTATGCTAGCACATATATGAGTCCCTTTAGTCAAATTTTTAGATCGTTTGAGGGGACCTCAAAGTTTCATAGAGTTATTTCCATTGGTTGCAAATGGATGGCCCTAGCTTGACAGATTGACAGTTTCTATAGGTACATCGAGGTAATTTAAGAGAAACCATCGATCTGTCAAGCTAGGGCCCCTATAGCCTAGCCAATATTAGAAGAGGCTAATTTTTTTAAAAATAAATGCGCGAATCTAGAGATTTGCGACTAAGACAAAATTACACTTCATAGCTGAATTCTCTCCTTTCTCTCCTTTAAGAGCCCATGGCAGTTTTAAAGACTTTTAATGTGTTGTTGATATAGCCTAACCAGTAGTAAATTTCATAACCTAGTTCATCAGTAAATAACTGCCAGCCTAAGAACACAACTGCTAATGCTAGTAGTGATTTTAATGGCATTCCTAAGAATGTAATTTGAACTTGAGGCGCTAATCTATTGGCAATCCCTAAGAATACATCTGTCATTAAAATTGTTAGAAGCGCTGGAGATGCAAGCCTTATTGTAATCACCATCATTTTATTTAAGAGATCAACCATTTGCACATCCCAAAACGATGAACCTGCTTCAAAAAAACTTTTATTGAAAAATTGATCGGGAGGAATCACTTCGTATGAGGTAATAATGATATCAATAAATAAAAATGGCCCGTCTAAAGTATAAAATATGCAAATTAAAATAAAGTTAAATAAAGTCCCTAGCGGAGATGATTGGTTTTGTACTGTAGGGTCATTGACCATCAAGCTTGCACCACCCCTTTGGTGATCGATAATAATCCCGGAGCTTTGAACGATCATAAAAGGTAGACTCATAATAAACCCTAAGGTAAGCCCAACAAAAGCCTCTTTTGCAAGGTAAAGGAGCATCATTTCATCAAATTCTATAGGTGTTGTTGTTACAACCAAAAGTTTTGGAAGAAATATGACAAACATCGAAATAGCAAGGGCAAGCTTCACAGGATTTGGAAGAAGTTTAGCTCCAAAAAATGGAGACAATGCAATAATTGGTAAAAATCTTGCAAAAAATAAAAACATTAAAGATAGAGGAGCTAAAACATTACCTTGAATGGCACTATTTAAAAACAATGTCAGGTATGCATCTGGCATTTACTATTATTCCTTAAAGCTTTTTGTTAATCATTGTGGGAGACTCCACTCTGGAAAGTTTGTGAATATATTTAAAGCAAAAGACATGATTTGAGCTCCAAGCCATGGTCCAAGAAGCATAAGTGTCAATGTAACAGCTACTAATTTAATTGTAAAAGATAGTGTTTGCTCTTGAATCTGTGTTGCTGCCTGGAAAATAGCAACTAATATTCCAAAGAACATGCTTATTAAAATTGGGGGTGCAGACAAAATAAGGATGAGCAAAAGCCCCTGATAAGCTAATTGAACAACTTGGGTTTGAAACATATTATATACCTACCTAAATGTATTCACAAGACCTTCGATTAATAATGTCCAGCCATCCAGCATCACAAGTAAAAATAATTTCAATGGCATGGAAATGGTGACGGGCGACAGCATCATCATCCCCATCGCTAGCAAAATGTTCGATGTAACAAGATCAATTACAAAAAACGGAATATAAATAAGTACACCGATTTCAAACGCATCTTTGAGCTGACTTGTTATATAGGATGGTACAATCACCATAAAATCATCAGGCTTTAAAAACGCGCGATGATCTTCTGGCAAAATACGGTGAGAAAGTCTATAAAACAAGGCTTGGTGTGCAATACTTGAGTTTCTTTTAAGGAAAAGCCTTAAAGGCTCTCTTGCCTCAGAAGCTATAGCAATAATATAGGCAGATGATTCTGTTGCAATAAGGGAATCTGGAGTTTTTGTTTTAGCTATAACCCCACTTGCTGCATCATACATCAAAAGAACTGTCGGATACATAATAAACAAGCTCAGCATAAAAGCTACGCCGTTAATAATTTGGTTAGGAGGTGCTTGCTGAACACCAAGCGCACTTCGGAGCAAAGAAAGAACTACCACAATTTTTAAAAAGGAAGTCAAAATCATGATGATAAAAGGCAAAAGCGATAGAAGTGTCAGCGAAAGCGCTTGGGTAATTAAGGAAGGTCTTTTGATATTATCTAAAGGAAATTGAGCATCTACGAGTGAACCTTTTGGAGTAGCTCCTGTTTTTCCTTGGGAGGCACTTGGTGTTAATGTCGTTGGCTTTTGCTCAACAGGTGATCTTTGAAGCGATGAACCGCTGCCAGGAGATGTTGTTGCACCAACTTTTGGAGCATCTTGAGAAAAAAGAGCCTGTGGGCTAAAGCATAGCACTCCCAATATAGTAAGAGAACAAATCAAGGATTTAAGTACTTTTTTCATTGGCATGTTTAAAACCTTAAGTTTTGTCTTCTGTTACTGTTATTTTTTCTTGATCTTTCATTAATGTTTGAAATGCTTTTTCCATAACTTCCCATTGATTTTTTAGTTTTGCATTAATGATGCCACCTTCTGTCTCAATGATACAGCCACCTTGTTCAATATCTGCTTTTTCTCTAATGGAAAGAGTTTCGAGGCTTTCAAATACACTTTTAAGTCGTGTACGATTTTTTTCAAGGACATTTAAATCTTTTTTACTTACGTAAATAGTGATTTTTTTATGAGTCGTGACTGCTTTTAAATAATTTAAAACAATGTCTACAATTGTTTCCTCCGAGAGCTCAATTTCCCGGCCAACAATTTTTTTAGCAGCTTTAAGAGCAATAGGCACAATCATTTTTTGCGAATCTTTTCGCACTTTAACAATTTCGCTTTCAAGCTTTTCAATATGTTCTACCCAAGATTGAAAGCCGAGAGTAAAACCTATGTTTTCAGCAGCTTCTTTTAATTGTTCGCATTCAATAGAAACTTCCAATTTATATTTTTCAGCATCTTCCTTAGCTTTGTCTAAAATTTGTTTAGCCTCAAGCAAACTTGAAAATTGATCTGCCGGAATACTTTTATGTTTTGGGGCTATATGAATGCTGCCGCCGTGTATAAAAGAAAAAAATTGTTTGTTCACGTTTTACTCGATTTATTTAAAAAATTAATAACATTTATGACTTGCATGCTTAAAGCTTGTGAAACACCTGGTAGTTCTTCGGTTTTATAATATGAGGCAACAATAGAGCCTCGACCAGAATCAAGAAGATGTATCAGATGCCAGATAAAATCGGGGTGTTTACCAGAAAGCGCATAACTAAGACGTATCAGACCCCTCTTATGAATAATTTTTTCAAGTTTTTGAGAATCATTATTCCAATTTTCAAGATCAAGTCTTGGTGTCACAAGTTTTTCTTTTTGATTTAGGCAATTTTTTAAAAATTGTTGTTTCTTTAATGAAATGCATGAATAAATATTTTTCAATAATTTTTTTTCAACAATATGCCGAATCTCCTCAGCCAAGTCATATAGGCCTAAATAATCAATTAATTTTACAAGCTGCTGTTTTGAAAATGAAGTCAGAATTGAAAGCTGATTTTCAGGTAAAAATTCGATTGGTAGAATTTCTTTTTTTTCAAACTGTTTGTAGAGAGTATTAATCAAAAATCTCTTTATTGGGGGTGAAACATTTGCTTTATTAATCGGAATATCAAATGCCTTGGCAACCCCTTTAACATGCGATTGCGGTAGCGAAGCAAGTAAAGAGGGATAAAGGGAAGTCGGGATTTTTTTGAAGGTATCTAAAAGCCACGAATAATGAATTTTTTCAATTAAAGATTCGGGTTGAGTAAGTAACTTGGAAACATCATCAGAAATAAGTTTTTGATTCAAGACATTATTAGCATCACCCTCAGGCATATTTTTTAAAAAAATATCGCTTTGTTTTGGATGAAACCGATTAAGAAGAATGCGAAACATGATCCAATCTTTTGATTCCATTTTCATTTTTATACCGTCTCATCAATGTCTTTATCTACTTGCCCGATATCATTATCCTTTTCTTTATTTTCTTCTGCCAGGGTGTCTGTCGCTGTTTTTTCAGTCTCTGCTGTTTTCCCTATATTTAAAGGCTCCAGATGAAAAAGCTCCTTTATGCCACCATGCGCTTGTAAAACAGGGAAAATTTTCCATGCCAGCCAAATAAGTGAAAGTAATAGAAGAATAGAAACGATTAAAAATGAGAAGAAAACAATTCTAAAACTTGTAAGAGACTCTTTTCCGATAATTAAACCCCAAACATTGACATAACTTTTTTCTTCGGAGATGCCAAAATTGCCAGTTGGTAATTCATTAAAACGAGCCCGATCAGCAACCACAGTCACATTATCAAAGCTTAAGCCAGTTACACTAGACTCGACAAGACGTTTGATTTTTGTGATTAAATGGCTGTTTGGATCATCTAAGACCCCATTATGTTTAACGTAGACAGAAGCTGTAATTTTTCCTGATTTTTTATCGGGATTTAAAGGATCTTCTTTAGGAAAAGAAATCTGAACGTCGGCATCAAGAATACCATCAATTTTACGTATCGTACTTGCAACCTGCTCTGCAAGACCTGCCTGATAGCGGATTTGTTGCTCCATTGCAGAAGGCACAAGCCCGACATTTGAAAAAATTCCTAAAAGGTTTTGACTGCGTCTTCTCGGTAAACCGTTTTGATTCAAGATAGCCATAGCCTGGTTAGCTGTCTCTTCATCTACAAGGATATCAAATGATGCAAGCTTGGATCCACCGCCCCCACCAGCGCTCGCTTTTTCTATTTTTTTTGCTTGTATGCCTTTGGAGGCTAGAAAAACAAGAATTTCATTAGCTTCTCGTTCATCTAATCCATTTACAATTGTTTTATCGGCACCGCAACTTGTAAGTAAGGGCATGATCAAAAAAACTAAGAGCGCGTAGCGAAGAAAATGTAAGAATGGATTATTTTTTTGAGTTTTAGGAATTGTCTGCATAATTTTCTCTTGTTTTTTGACTCTTCATTGAATTTTTGGAATCACTATTTTTCGGTTTAATATTTTAATTCAACTTAACGTTTTGATTAAAAATATTGCAAGCAGATAATCAATAAATTAAGATGACCATTCTTTTATGATACTTAAAATGTCTTGACGTAACATTCTATCAAGGGAGGGGCTTTGGCTTAAATGTATAAACTCATCTTTGTAAGATGTCTGATTGATATTTTCACAAGCCAAAATAAGATAAGTAGCAAAGCTTAAATTTTTCTGAACATCAATTTCCTGCAAGGTTTTAAAACAGGTTTCAGCGACTCCCAAATCCTCTTTAAATTGAATGAGTCCAATTGCAGCCTTTTCATTATCAGCATTTAATGGTCTACCTTTTAAAACATTCAAAAGAAATTCTTTTGCAGGTTCACCAATTGATTTAAGAGCTGCAAGTTCGATATCCTCATCAAAAAAGTCGCTTTCTCCTAACGTTTCAAAAAGAGAAATAATTGCTCTTTTATCCCCAATCAATCCGAGACATTTGGCAGCAAGAAGCGGGGCTTTTCCGTATCCTGGCATTAAAGGGTCTTTGAAATCTTCAGATCGCAAGAGTTCTATTAGTGACCTTACAATAACTCCTTTTTCTGCAACGATTGCATCAATTTCTTTTGTAGGCTCTTCCTCTTCTGCAAGTATTAAATCGGCAATCAGTAGTAAATATTTTTTGTCTTTTGTCGGATTTTCATAAAGTTGTCTAAGTTTTTTATATGCTGTTTTAGCTTTTGAGACTTTTTCAGCATCGCTGCCTGACAATACTAAGGCAGATAAGTTTGTCCCCATTTCTCTTTCTAGATCAGCAAGGGCAATAATTTTATCCAATTCAAAATCTAAACAAACACCTTTATTCGGCTCTTTGTAATAATTGAGCATAATATCAAAATTCCCTGAAAAATGAGCATCGCGATGCATTAATATCGATTGGTCAATTGAATCTGTTAGGGGTAGATCTTCTGGTTCTATTGGTAAATTCATAATTAATGACTGTTAATAGTATTTAAAGGGTTAAGAACTAAATTGGCATTATAACTAGATCTGACAAAAGGGCCGCAATACATATGCTTCATTCCGATGCTATACCCATAATCTTCGTAAGTTTTAAATTGTGCCGGTGTGACAAAAGATTTTACAAGAAGCTTATGTCGATTAGCTTGTAAATATTGCCCTATGGTAATGATATCACATCCTGCATTTTTTAAGTCTAAAATTGTCTCTTCAACTTCATTTTCTTTTTCTCCAAGACCTACCATTAAGCCTGATTTAACAAGCATTTCGGAATTGACTCTATGTGATTTAACGTAATTTAAAAGCCACAATGTACGCTCATAAGTTGCAGTATGCCGAACTTTCGGTGTTAGTGCTCTTACAGTTTCAATATTGTAATTAAAGATATCTGGTTTTGACATTAAAATTAAATCAAGGGATTCAGCGTTCCCTTTAAAATCAGAAGTTAATACTTCTATTGTAGGTGGTGACTTAAGTGCTTTGATAGAATTTATGACTTGGACTAAATGGTGAGCGCCCCCATCTTCTAAATCATCCCTTGCAACCATTGTGATCACAACATGTTTTAATCCAAGAGTACTTACAGATTCTGCAACTCTTATAGGCTCTTCCAAATCAAGAGATTTAGGAGTTTTAGAAAAATCAATGTCGCAAAAACCGCAGCTGCGCGTGCATTCTTTTCCCATTACAAGAAAGGTTGCCGTTTTTTTTGACCAGCACTCGAGCAAGTTCGGGCATTTTGCTTCTTCACAGACTGTGTGAAGTCGATTTTCACTGATAGCACGGCCTGTTTTTAAGATTTCAGACCCTTCGGGGATTTTTCGATGAAGCCAAGAGGGAAATCTACCCAAACCAACGACCTTTTCAGGATCTTCTACTTCCGGATTCAGGGGAAGAATATTCAGACGATGTTTTTTTACCGTTGGTCTATTATCAAAGTTCTCTTTATCAAACATGATATTTTACCTTTTCTTAGGAAGATGAAGGGGCGTATCATTTGCAACAAGGGCAGCCTCAAGCCAGCTTTCTGCAACGGTTGGATGGGCATGGATAGTTTCTGTTATCGACTCAACCGTTAGCTCGTTAGTAATCGCTAAAGCCATCTCAGCAATAAGTATAGAGGCTTGATAACCAATGACTTGAGCTCCAAGAATTTGTCCTGTTTTTTTGTTGATGACAATTTGAGCAAATCCTTCGGTCTCTAAGGTTGCCTGAGATTTTCCAAGAGCTAGAAATGGAAAGGCTCCAACAGTTGCAGGAAAACCCTCTTCAAGTGCTTGTTCAAGACTTAAACCAACTGTCCCAATTTCAGGGACTGTGAAAATAACAGAAGGAATGGCATTATAATGCATACGAGCTTCCTTGCCTGCTGCATTACTTGCAGCAATAAGGCCTTGGTGTGTTGCTACGTGAGCAAGCCACCATTTTGAGGCTATATCTCCAATTGCATAAATACCATGAACATTTGTTTCCATTTTATCATTTACAGGAATCATTCCATTTTCAGAAACATAAACCCCTGCCTTTTCAAGCCCGATATTTGATGTATTCATTTGTCTTCCGACAGCTACTAAAGCAATATCTGCATCAAATGTTTTACCGCCCCCAAGTCTTACCCTGATCCCATCTTCCGTGTGATCAATTCCTTGAACAAGCACATTCGTTTCAATATTAATTCCTTGTTTTTCAAAAGCTTTTGTTAAGGTAGAAGATATATTTTGAGATTCCATTGGTATGATGCGTGGCATCATTTCAAAAATTGTCACATCGACACCAAAGGTTCTATAAAGTGATGCAAATTCTGATCCGATTATTCCACCGCCAATAATGGCAAGAGATTTTGGCAAGCTTGTTCTATTTAATAGATCGGTTGAATCCAAGATTTTTTCATGATCACAAGGGAAAGCCGGAATATTTTTTGGCTCTGATCCTGTCGCTATAATCACTTTTTCTGCTTTGATAATAACGTTTGTTTCACCGATTACTTTAATTTCATTTGGTGAAATAAACTTGCCAAAACCCTTAAACAAAGTAATTCCGTTTGATAAGATAAGATTTGTTAAACTTTTTCTTACTGAGCTGACGAGATCATCTTTACGTTTAACCATTTTTTCATAATCAAAATGAATATTATCGACACTGATTCCAAATTGTTCAGAGTTTTTAATTTTTTTTAAGATTTCAGCATTTGAAATTAAAGTTTTTGATGGGATGCAACCACGATTTAAGCAAGTACCCCCAATTTGATAGGCTTCAATAAGCGCTACTTTTTTTCCCATTTGGGCAGCTTTTATTGCTGCTGGATAACCGCCGGGTCCGCTACCAATAACTACTACATCAAATACATTTTCCATCTTTATAACTCTTTGTTTTATTGAAGGCACAAGCCTATCATATATGCAAGTGGCTTCAAATACTTGCAAGATAATTTTATAATGAAATTCCAATAAGCTGTATACTATAAAATCATTTGCATCCTAAATCAAACCTTTCATTTGAAAATAAGAGGTGTATAGTACTGTTAAATTATATTTAATTTTTTTTGTTTGCATAAACAATCAAATAATCGTAAGATCAAGTTGTTATGAAATAAAAACAAAAAAAGAATATTTAGTTATGAGTGAATCTCCTAAAAAAAAATTATGCTGGAATTGTGAGACAAGAGTCACCATATCCCAAGAAAATTGTACTTTTTGCGGAGTTTATTTAAGTCCTACTTCAGAGCATGATAATGAAAATATATTAAGACCGCCTTATCGGATTCAAAGCCGTGATGATAAGTTTGAAATTCCAGGATCTCCTTACAATCAAAGTGAATTAGATGAAGAAGTTAATGATGCATCAGAAGCTTCAGTGAACAAGAATGAGACTTTAAGTATAAAGCTTGTGATGATGACAATAGTTTTTTTGTTTTTAGGATCCATATTTCTTTTATTTAGCACTTTAATGCTTGTCTTTTCTCAAAATGGAATGCTCATTTTAAAATGGAATACTGATTATTGGTATATCTATTTAAGCCTTGCAGTTCCTCTTCTCTTCCTTGGCTGGAAAGGCTTAAGCCGCATCCCGGACAACGCGTAAGCGTCAAATCTACCCATCTTTAAATCTTTAATTTCCTAACTATTCTAAGTGCTGGGCAGACTATCGGGGCCCTAGCTTGACAGATTTGACGCTTACGACAACGCTTAAACAACAGAGCACAACCGTTTAATTTTTTCCAATCCCATACAGATTATGCCTTTTTAAAGGAGAGAAGTTTAAGAAACTAAGATATATTTTCCAATTAAATATAAAAATTATTTAAAAATTAAAAGTTTAGGAAATGTCTTTATAGTCTCCTAAATAACAAAATTCTATTCTCTATTGGCTCTGTACTAAAAAAAATATTTCCCTCTTTAAGTACGCAAAAGACTCTCTTGCTCTTGTTTAAAAGAGGTAAACTTGGTTTTAGGGTTAGCTGTTATTTTCTATCTTGTAAGATTTTGGAAAATCGAAAGTTATTTGCTTCTTTTTTTCCATGCCCTCTAATGTATTGAGGTCAAGCTTTTGCATTTTTTTGGAACGCCAGCTTTCGACATCATTTTTAACATCATTTGCAAGTATCCAAGGTGATGATGGACAAAGTTTTTCAAACTTAAAAAAATCAAAAAATGAAGTAATAGGTGCTCTTACGGTAGCTTTTTGCTTTATATTTTTTTGAGCGTAAGCTGCTCCTAAACAAAAAAAGCCGAAATTAAATAATGGGGTGAATAAATAAACCACTTTTTGAACTACGTTATTTATTATATGTACTGTTGATTGTATTGGCAGAGGAAAAACAGGCAGTTTATTTTCCAATGTTTTTTTCAAAGGGATAGATGCAAATAACTCTAAAAAATGTCTTTTATTGGATAAGTTTAATCCTCCAAGTTTACCTAAGTCAGAGATGTATTCATCACAATTATGTTCAAAGAGATGAAAAACAATATTATCACTATCCTGGTCAGTTTGAATTTTATTTTTAATTTTTTTGTACGACTCTTGATCTATTCTTTTGGCTACTGTTTTAATTTTGTCATTGATATTCCATTCTTCGCTAACATCATACGTAATGTAACCTTTTTTTAAGCTAAAAGGCATCCAAAAATTATCGACATAATGATGATGTTTATAGGGTCTATAAAGACCTATGCTATACATTTTTCCTTTAATTGATTGATCGATTTTTTTATAATGATAAAGTCTGATCCAGCTATGGTCTCCTGCCATTTTTCTTGGAGTTGATTCTGTGGCGGATGAACAGAATTCCATGATATACCCTTTGTCATCACTATCAAAAATAAGAGGGTCTTTAATAAAATGATCAGCCCAATCAATAGTTATTCCTTTAAGTAACGGCTGAAGCTTAATCCATTGATAGCGGTCTTTATTTTGGATCCCTTTATAGCCGTAGATACTTAATGAGTAAGGTTCGTTAATATCAATTTTTGTTTTGTTTTCTTTAGATATTTCTTCAATAAGAAGTTTTGCAGTTGTCCACGATATAAAAACTTTTTCGTGCAGAATTTGAATTTCATTTGTTTCAGGATTAACATTTATTTTATGATTTTGAGTTTTAAGACTGTTTGCAAGGTGCTGCTCTTTTGCAAACTCGTAAAATCCTTTATTGATATCTAAACCTAGAATCTTTGGTTCGACTTCAAGTTTTGAAGCCATTTTGATGTGTGATTGAGAACAGATCATGATATACGTACATGTGAAAGGGTGAAAGAGTAGCTTAAAAGATGATCTCTTTTAAGCTACTCTTAATGAGTTTTTAAGATTCCGCATCAAGCTCTGCTGCAAAGGATCTGTTAGTCTCCATTTGTAGCTGATTCAAAATTTGCTGAATAGATGGGGGGGGGCGTCTCACAATTTCAAAACGAAAAAGATCTTGTGCTATTTCTGTTCGTAAATTTTTACTAAATTCATCAAACAAATTAAAAGCTTCATGCTTAAATTCTGTTAAAGGGTCTCTTTGTCCGACTGTGCGTAAATTAACATCTGTTCGGAGGTGATCCATTTTTAAAAGATGTTCTTGCCATGAGCTGTCAATTTTTCGAACAATCAAATTTCGCACAGCTTCATTTGTTGGTCTGATTTCTGTATTTGGATTAGCTTGTTCTATTTTAGCTGATTCTCTTGTTAGCTTATCTTTAAAAGCTAGAATGATTTTTTCAGATGCTTTTTTCTCAAGGCCTAACACATCAGAATGCTCATCATCAAAAAAACCATCAGGAAAAGAAACAGGGAAATGTCTCATTAACCATTCTCTATAACCTTCAGGATCCCATCCACCTTCCATTGATCGGCTTTGAAAATATTGATCTGCTGATGAAGCGCAAACATTTTCAAGGAGTTCAAGGCTTAATGGTTCGATATTAGGCGTTTGAAGGACTTCATTTCTAAAAGCATACAGTTCCTGACGTTGCTTATTCATTACATCGTCATATTCAAGTGTATGTTTACGAATTGTATAGTTACGCTGTTCTATTCGTTTTTGTGCAGTTTCTATCGATTTATTTAAAATTCCGGCAGAAATTGGCTCACCTTCAGGAGGTCTGAATTTTTGTAGAATCCCTGTTAATCTAGGTGATGCAAATAAGCGTAATAGTCTGTCGTCAAATGAAACAAAGAACTTAGAACTACCAGGATCACCTTGACGCGCGCTACGCCCTCTAAGCTGACGGTCGATACGGCGAGACTCATGTCTTGTCGTTCCAACGACTGCAAGCCCTCCAATTTCAGCAATGCCAGGTTCCAATTTAATGTCAGTACCACGTCCTGCCATGTTGGTTGAAACAGTGATAGCATTCCGTCTTCCGGCATGAGCAATAATTTCAGCTTCTTTTTCGTTTTGCTTTGCATTAAGAACAGTGTGTTCCAATTTATTCTGTCTAAATATGCGTGAGAGTTTTTCAGAGATATCTACAGATTCCGTACCTATCAAGATAGGGCGTCCTGTTTCATGGATTTCTCTTACTTCTTTTAAGATAGCATTATATTTTTCGCGCTCTGTCATGTAGATCTGATCGTTAAAATCATCTCTTTTACATTTTCTATGAGTCGGGATTTCAAGAACATCAATTTTATAAATGGATTTGAGCTCGTTCGCCTCTGTTGTTGCAGTTCCTGTCATTCCAGCAAGCTTTTTATACATACGAAAAAAGTTTTGCAGTGTTATTGTCGCGTATGTTTGTGTTTCTTTTTGAATCGCAACACCCTCTTTTGCTTCAATTGCCTGATGAAGGCCATCTGAAAATCTTCGTCCTGGCTGTGTGCGTCCGGTATTTTCATCGATAATGACAATTTTTTCTTCTTGAATGATATAGTCGACATCTTTTTCCATCAGAAGATGAGCTCTTAAAAGTTGTCTTAAATTATGTGAGCGCTCTTTACGTTTAGCATCTTCTTCTTGGATGGAAAGTTTCTTTTCAACTTTTTGATCTTCGCTTAAAAGTTCATCTTGGTCTACAAGCAAGTACTCATGTCCGATATCTAACATGACAAATTCATCACCTTTGCCACCACTTGTTTCAAGCCAAAGCGTAACGCCTTTATCAGTTAATTCAAATTCGCTATTTTTCTCATCGATGATCATATAAAGTTCAGCTAATAATTTAAAACGCTCATCCTTATTTTGATCTGCATAGTAGTAAAGATCTAAATTGTCAAGAGCTGCCCTCATATCAGGATCCTCTTTAAAGCGCTTCAAAACCTTGTTTCTTGGAGTTCCCTTACTCACAAGCCAAAGTTTACGGAATGCTTCTTGCTCAATTTCGAGCCGTTTTTTATCCTTTTTTTGCCCTTCAATAACTTGAATTTTTTCAAGTTCTTTTTTAGCATCCATTGCCAAACGATTACAAAATTCTCTTTGAAGACGAACAATTTCTGAAACTTGAACTTTGAGTTCATCATACATTTGACGACTGACAGGAACAGGTCCTGAAATGATAAGAGGAGTCCTTGCTTCATCGATAAGGATGGAGTCAACTTCATCAATGATTGCAAAGTAATAACCGCGTTGTACTTGCTCTTCTTTACGAGATGCCATCGAATTATCGCGTAGATAATCAAATCCAAATTCAGAGGCTGTTCCATAAACAATGTCTGCTTGGTAGAGTTTTTTGCGATTTTCTGTCGGAACATCGTTTGTTAATGCAGCAGTTGTTAAACCAAGCCAGCGAAAAATTGTCCCAACCCATTGACAGTCACGCTGTGCAAGATAATCGTTAACTGTCACTAGATGAACAGGATTTTTTGATAGCGCATTTAAATATAGAGGCATGCTGGCTGTTAATGTTTTCCCTTCCCCTGTCATCATTTCAGCAATTGCGCCATGATGCATAGCAATTGCACCAACAATTTGAACATCGTAGGGTACCATATCCCATTTCTGATCGTACCCTGAAACGTGAATTTCCGTTCCACTCAAACGTCTGCACGCGTTTTTAACAACGGCATAGCTTTCAGGCAGTAGATCGTCCAATGTTTCGCCTTTTTCAAATCGACTGCGAAATTCCGCAGTTTTATTTCTTAACTCATCATCAGTTAAAAGTTTATATTTTTCATCAAAGACATTGACTTGAGCTACGACTTTGAAATATTTTTTAATGAGGCGGTCTTGCGCTGTGCCAAAAATTTTCTTTAAGAATCCAAACATAATCACGCTTCTTTTTTTATGCTATATTAAAAGCCTTCCACAAGGTGTTCAAGAGATAGCTTGCTTTTTTGATGTAGTTTTAACAATAGGTTTTAACCGTAAAATTGGCGATTAAAATTGTCATATCGCTAAAATTTAAGGTTTAAGATAGAATTATAAGCTTTACTATTGTTTCTCGCAAATTTATTCTGATTTTTTTTAATAAACTTTGGAAGGAGTTCTTTTGATCTCATTGATGAGGACATCAATCATTTCATCTGACATTAGGATGTCAGCATGGCCAATTTCTTCAATAATCTTAGTATTTTGTTTTGGAATGTCTTCTAAAAAGGCTGATTGAAGCGGCACGATCAGGTCATGTTTTAATCCGATCTGCAAGATACGGCAATTAGGATTATTTTTTGATTTTTGATTTAATTGGTCAATAAATTCAGAATGGGGGCGCATTTCTTTTGCACATTTTCCATTAGCAAGATAGGCCATGTTTGTCCCTTGACAGGGAGATGAAATTGTCACGACACTATCAACTGAACTTAAGTTCTTAAAGAAATAATTTAATACCACAAGACCGCCCATGGAATGACCGATAAGTTTAATTTTTCTTTGACCCTCATGTATTTGTATTTTTTTTATTTCTTGCCCTAAACGATCAGTATAATCTTCAATTGATTCAAAAATGGAATTGGAGTTAATGCATCTAACGGCAATACCTGTTTCATTTTCAATTTTGAATTTAATTTTTACAGCGCCTGAGCTATTATGAAGATAGCCGGGTACAAAAATAATCAAGGGGTCTGATTCTTTTGCTTTATTTTGTAAATTATCTTTGGAGAGATCTACAAAATAGATGGCGGCAAAAAATAATACAGCAATCAGTTCCCGAGCAAATGATTGCATGTGCTTTGAGGCTGTTTGCAGAGTTTCTGGTAGATAAGGAGTAATAAAACAAAATAAGAGGCAGGATCCGTAAGTTGCTAATGTTATAATTGTTACTTTAAAGACAATCGGAGAGTAAACATTAGGGACAATCACGCAAAAAAGAGAAAGGGCAATAGAGCCTGTCGCAATAATCACAGGGGTATAAGGCACCATTTTTTCTTTAATAAATAAAATTGAATACAGATAGGGATGACTTGTTTGTGTTTTTAGATTTTCAAGCGGCATATTTACATTCTTTGATAAAGCAGATAATTTGCAGGGAATGTAAAGTCAGAGCCATTTAAATCATTGATCTGAAAAGTACTGCCGTCATTACATTTATGCCAATTTTCACCGGTAGTAACAACAGATGTCCAGTGGTACTGACCATGATTTTGAGAAAATCCTACAAGTTCGTACCTTATAGGGTCAGCCAATTTTTTTTCAAAAAGAGACGAACAATCTAGAAATTGATCAAAATCTAAATTGACTTTATGATGTTCGACTCTTACAACCAAAAGTTCTGGCGGAGATGTTATTTTTGTTATTTCACTAAATTTAGTAGACCTTTCACCGGTTAATTCAACTATGTAAGCGTTTTCTGGTTCTAATTCATCTTTATAAGTTTTGCTGAATTCAGTTATTTTTTCTTGAATTGAACCTGCGCTTTTTAGAAGAAGACACCCTGAAGGCACGTTTTCTTTCATTTTTTTTACTCCATTTGATAAATCGAAAGATCGAACACTTTCAAGTTCAAATTTTTGCTCAATTACATGAAAAATAAGTTCGTAAAATGAACCTGCATCCTGAAGAGATTCTTTTTTCGATGGATCATTAAAACCACCCTCTTGTAATCCGGCTTCAAACATTGTGGTTCGCAAATTTTCAATTAATTTACCTAGGTTGTATGGAGTTTCTTTGTTGTTCCAGGCTGCAACAAAGGTTTTTAAAGAAGTTAAAATGTTATTTCTTCCTTCAAAATCTTCTGCCTCTTCACCGTCGTATTGAGTGATTGTATCAGGTATCAAATTTTGGAAATATTTTGAGGCTAAAAGAGGCTGTAAGCTTGAGTTTATGTAGCAACATGTTCCACCTGTATTTTGTAAACCAACAGGCGATTTTGACTCTATTTGCAGAGGAACATGGGATTGTGCAAAATTAAACAATTCTTGATAATCAGCATTTAATTTTTCATAATCTTCAGATATTTTAAGATACTGGTTCAAAATTTCAGTGTTCGACCCTTCTAATTTTATTTTTTGAGTGTAAAGAGTTTGGAAATACGTAGCTGATTGGCTCAAACTTTTAATTTGACCCCTTATGACTACTAATTCAGAATGCAAATTTTTTATCGATTGATCGTCTATTGGTTGTTCTGACATTTTCGATTCAGTTTCTTTGAAAATGTTTATGGTTTCTTTTAAATGATTGTATTGATTTTTTGCTTCACTAAATTGGTCGGCATCACTTTTTTGAGGTTTAGCTTTATTATTATTGACTGTTGCAGCCGCGGTGAATAAGCCGCTTTTATAAAGAAGAAAACAAACAGTTAGAATAGCAAGAGCAACAATTGCTATTTTTAAGACAGCAATAGCTGTAGCTGATGTTAAAACTGTCACAACGTGTGCACCTAAAGTGCCGGTTGCACTACTTAAATGTGCATATCCAGTTGCTAAAGAGCCTGTAATTCCAAATTCAACAGTCATATTTAAACCTTAATAATAATTATATATAAATTAATATAACATTTATTTTATTTAAAAGCAAATTGTTTTTTATGAGCTCTTTTTATCAGGCTATTTGGTGAGAAATTTCTATTAATTGATAATCATTTAAGCGATTTTTTAGATTGTGAGGGGAGATAACAAATTTTTTAAGAAAAAAAGAGTGGCAAAGAGAGGGATTATAAATAATACCTCTCTTTTTTTAAGCTAAGTTTAGAATTGATATCCTAAACCAAGACCAAGCTTCAATCCACCAGTGTTAACATTGCGAACACTTACACATGATTTTCTATGTTGAAAGTTAAACCAGCTGTAAGAATAATCAGCGAATAGATCTAGAAAAAGATTACATGTCAAATCGTAACGAATTCCAGATTTTGCCAAAATTGCGACGCCCCATCTTTTTGTATGCTTTGAAACATAATCAGATTCATCATGAAATTTTACATGAGCTGCACCGCAGCCTAATCCTAAATATGGACGGAATGATTCACAAACAATGAAATAGCGCTTCACACCAAAATTTAAAGTCCAATTTGTTACTTGAGTTTTGTCATTTATACAAGTTGAACGACCATGTTTTTGATAAAAACTTAAATTTACAAACCCATCCCATTCAGATGGGCATGTGCAAAATAGTTCTGAAAGAGGATTTGCAGCTTCAATTTCGTATTCTGCAAAACCTTTTTTGCTATAGATATCTCTCATTCTACTGTCTTGAGGAAGAAAATAGGCAGCTCTTGCCTCCACATCAAAAGCTTGAACTGAAGCTATTTGAATTAGAATAAACAATGTAAAAAGAATCATTTTTTTCATTTTGATCTCACTTAAGTTGAGTTGTAAAAGTTTTTTTTTCGTACTTTCCACAATGGGTGAGTACTATTTCAATAAATGAATGTATATGTATTTAAAAAAAAAATTGCAACAAAGAAAAGTTATATTTAAATAATTTTTTTAGAGAGCTTGTTTATTTTGAGCTTTATTTAATTGATTGAATGACCCATAGATTGCCCCATAAGGCATCTTATTTCATGACCTTCTTTGGTTGCTAAAAGAAGATCTTCATCAATGGTTAGATGATTAGGTTCAAACAATAGAATCAATGAAGAAGCACCAAAAGAAAAATAACCTTTTTCTTCACCCTTGGCATATAATTTATCTGCTAAGTAGGTTTGGCTGATGGTACCGACGCTTGTAGCACCTATTTCCAAAAATAGAACTTTTCCAAACTTTTCTGTTTCAAGTTCAGTAATAGCCCGTTTATTTTGAGTGAAAATATGGATATCTTTCTTTATTGCAATCGGGTTTACAGAGTATAGCAAGCCATTAATTATTTTTGTTTCATTTGGAATGCAATCAACGGGAAAATGAAAGCGATGATAATCTATCGGACAAAGCCTCGCAATGATCATAGACCCACCGCTATATTTTCGTGCAAGTTCAGGATCATCAAGAAGTGTCTCAAGATTAAATTTCTGATCTTTAACAACAAAACCCGTTGTTTCGTCAATATTTTGATAAAACAAATAGCGACCATCCGCCGGAATGATGGCTCTAGTTTCTGATGAATCAATAGGACGCGCTTCAGGTTTTAATTTTCTAGTAAAAAAATCATTGAAAGAATTAAATTCATCGACATTGAGTAGAAATTCAGAAGAGTCTATTTCAAAATTTTTGATAAAGGGTTTGATTTTTTTTTTACTCCCTCGAGTTTTTTGAAAAGAACCATAGATACTTGAAAAAATTGGGTTTCTGACCAGGAAGTGCAAAAGGGGCGCTCCAATAAACCGTGTTAATAAGTCATCACCATAAAGAAGTTTTAAGCCTAATGCACCGTAGACTTTTTCAACAGATATTTTTTTTGTGAGGCGATCAATAAATTTAATTTGGTATTCTGTGGTTTTCAAGGTTTTGGAACTCCTCTTTTTGAAGCAATTTGAGAGAAAAGTGTAAGTTCACTTAAAAATTCAGGAGAAAAATTTTGAGTCATGTGGGATTTTTTAATATTTTCAAACAAAGTATCAGCTAATTTAACCATCTGGAAGAGAAGTTCTTTATCATCTGGATTTTTAAGAAATTCCTTATTAATTTTTTGATACAGGATTAACTGTATGCGTATTTTTTCTTGATTTTGGACATTTTGTTTAAGCGATTCAATGGAATGATTGATTGCAGAGAGTTCAGGAGTCACATTTTCGGAGATGAGCCCTGTGGAAATGAAAAACGTTAAGAAGAATAATTTATAAAAAATGCTCATCTATTGTTAACCTATTATTAATCGTTAGTTTTTAACAATAAACAATCTAAGACTAAATGTATAGCAGAAAATTCCTACTGGGATTTGATTTTTAAATACAATTCATGATCGCCCGAAACAACATTTGAGGGATTGGCCCAAGATGTTAAATACTTATCCAAGGATTTACTTCTTTTTTCAGAAACGCCAGCTTTTCCAGCTTCAAAAATAACATTGTCTTCATTTTTATAGGCGAAGCTATAGACATCAACCATTACAGGAATAGTCAAAAAACCGATTTTATATTTGCAGTATATTTTAAAACCGTGTGTAAAATCGATGCTTTTTTTATCGGTATTGAGTCTGCCTTCTACTTTATTATTCATTCCAAAAATTAAAATGGAGCCAGGTCTTGGATCATTACTAGTTGTTTTAGAAGCTGGAATCCAAAATTTGAGTGGGTTTTTAAGATGAATGGTAAAGTGACCTGTTTTTTCTGAAAAATTCCAAGCCACAATTTTATCAGATTCAAAATTTGAGAAAAAAGTTTCCCATATTTTGGCCATATTAGGATGGATGAATTCTGAAATTATTTTTAGTGCTTCTTGCTGCTGAGGACTAGCTTCTGCAGATATGCAGTTAGAAAATAAAGCGCAAGCTGTAAAAGTGAGGATAAAAAAAACTTTATTCATCTAATACCTTGGCTTTAGTTCAAAAAATATATAAAAGAAGCATAAAACCTCATTTAAGCAAAATCTGTAATTATCGGGTATAAAAAAGATAGTCTATCAGTAAAATAGGGGTTAAGCTAAGGACAAAAAGAGATAATTGCAAAACGTTTTGAAATCTCAAGAATTGATTTTTGATAAACAAATAATCATTTTATTTTTTTACCAAGCAAGTCTGTTGACCTGTTCCGTGGTAAAGAAAACTGCAAACCTTGTCATAAAAAAAAGTATATATACAAATGTAATATACAAAAAAGATGGGTAGATTTGAGGCTCACTCGCTCTCCTTAGTTTCAAAAAACGCCTTACTTCAAAAAGCCACCTTAACAAGTTTCTCATTTAAAAAATGAACATGGTCACCCACAACTACTTCTGCTAATTTTGGGCTTTTCCATTTATTGATTGTATCTGCTATGCTCAAGGTTTCTGATTTAGTAAACCCAATCTTACCGGCTGTTAAATCAAATTGATCTTGGTTTTTTTCAGAGAAACTATAAACATTTGCAGTTAAAAGACCAAGTGGCCAATTACTTTTACAATAGACTTCAAAGCCGTTTGTAAATTGAATGTTTTTTTCATTTATTTTCCCTTCGACAAGGGTTTGCATACCAAATAGAAGAATAGACCCACCTTCTGGATCTGCATCAGTTGTTCTTGAGACCCAAAGCTTTAAAGTTTTTTGAAGTTTAATCGAAAAGTTTCCATCTTTTTCATCAAATGAAAGAATATCTTTTTCATTAAATCGTGATAAAAAGCTCTCAAGAATAGTCGAAAGTTTTGGATTGAATTGTTTGAATTTTTCAACAATGCAGCATGCTGCTGTTTTAATTATTTCCGGCTTAAGGGGTAAATCAATTTTCTTTTCAGGCTTGTTTTCTGGCGTTTCCGGTTTTTTTGTTTCTGTCTTTGTGTCAGTCTCTTTAGTTTTACCATTGATTAATTCATTAATGAAAACCATTTCAGGTTCGCTAAAGGCTGGTTTATCCCGTTTAACTAATGAGTCATAGAGACTTTTATTTTCATCTTCAAGAAGATGCTCCTTAAAATCATTTTGCAGATCATTGAGAAAATTTGTTAATAAATTTAGTCTTTTTGTCTTTTCAGCATGTTCTTGTTTACTCGATTTTAATTTTTCATCAATTTTAATTTCAATATTCTTAATTTTCTTGGGTATTTTATTGAATTCTTTTTTCAATACCTTCGTTGAGGATATAAGCGTGTTTAGTTCGGTAGTTTTTTCAGTTAGATTATTCTTTTTAATTTCAAGGGAAGCTTCTTGCGCCTTTATATTGTTAGCTAATTGAGTCTTTCCCTCTTCGTTTTTAAAAATATTCAAAAAAGAATTCGATTGATCGCTTTTTAATCCATTAACCCCTTCATGTAAGTTAGATATCTCTTTATCTAAATTGGAAATTTCGGAAGTTAAAGCATCCATTTTTTTTTCGTTTTTGCTTATTTCCAATTTAATATGGTCTTTTTCCTTACCTTTTTTTTCAATATCAAGATGTTCAGGAGAGGTTTTTTTGGTTATTAATTCAATTTGTTCAGCCAGTTTTTCTGTAGAAACTTTTGTGTTTTTAAATTCCTCTTGCTTAAGGTTAATTTCCAAGTACTTTTCGTTGGTAGATTTAACAAAATTATTTTCTTTTAATTTATCTTTTTTGTCTTCTTTCTCTTTCTGTTTTTTGATTTTATCGGTTTGTTTATTTATTTTAGATGTAATCGCATCTGAAACCTTTGTTGCAGCGGTTTTAAATTTGTTACAATAGGATGAGGAGAATGTTAACCAGAGATTATGTTGGATTGAAGAATAAACAAAATAAATTCTGTTCATGAAGCTATCGTCTGGTACATTATTTTGCTGTTTCGGCACTAAAAATTTAAAATTGGGCTGCTTAATCAAGTCAAACACAAGCTTGGAAATTTCCGGAAGATTAAGAAAAGCATTACTATGTAAAAAATAATCTAGATCAAGACCATTTTTTTTTAAAACGTCTGCTTTAATACGTTCAAAATTAGCGCTATAAGAAACTGAAAGGTTGTTGTACAGCTTATGAATGATAGAATTAAAGCAAAAAATAATTCGATTAAAAAGATTTAAAGTATTTTTTGTATAATCTTTTTTTAAAATAATTTTTACGCTGGGGTTATTCATCCCTTTAAAAACTTCTTTTGAGAGTTCAGGATAATTTAAAAAACCGGAACTGTTTAAAAGGTTGTTATAATCTAAATTCATTTTTTATAAGCCTTTATAACAATTTAAATTTCGATATTCTGAATAAATTTTAGAGTTTTTTTTAATAAAAGAAAAGTTCCCTGTCAGACTATTTTGTGTATTATTAATAATAATACAAATTTTTTGCAACTGCTCATAAAGTTGAGGTAAGTTGCATTCGACAAGACCATCCTGTCGTTTTATGAAATTAATTATAGCAAAAGATTATTAAGATTGTATAAAGAATTGAAAAAAAATGTATAAAAATTAAAGTTTGTCAATATGAACATGGATTAATTTGGAGGGCCGGAGGATTGGGCTGCTCGTTGACGAAT
>Ga0105048_10003853_pt1 | contig 24508 bp, 24 predicted proteins | sample MAT05_FD_78382 | JGI IMG/M metagenome (GOLD analysis project Ga0105048, IMG submission 78382) | Freshwater microbial communities from Lake Fryxell liftoff mats and glacier meltwater in Antarctica - MAT-05 | ecosystem: Environmental > Aquatic > Freshwater > Ice > Liftoff microbial mat | place... | reverse complement strand
GACGCTGGCAATACCGACCCGCGAGTTGCCGCGCGGCAAGCTGACGGTGTCGGTCAAGGACAGACAAGGAAACCTGAGCCGCATCGAGCGGACGTTCTCGGTGGTGGCGGCCCCATTAAAAACAACACTACCCCCCCACCTCCCGGACCGGTTCCCGCCCAGGAACGGTCTGGGGGAATCTAATGCGGATTTACGCCCCGCGACTGGCGCCGCGTGCCTATTCGAGACTAGAAGGAGTGCGAAGCGATGACTCTCCCCACTCGCCGCGACCGTTCCGGCAGGCCGACACGCCGGCAACTACTCAACCACCGGCTAATGGCTCGGATGCTATTGGCATCAGGAGGCGTCTGGTTGGCAATGCTGGCGTTTGCTGCCGTCGCCTCTGGGGCGAACCCAAAACCGAACACCATCGTCATCTTTACCGACGACCAGACCTATCGCGGCATCGGCTACAACAACCCGGAGGTGAAGACGCCTCATCTCGATGCGCTGGCGGCCAGCGGCATCACGTTTGAGCGGGCCTATGTGGCGAGTCCGATCTGCGCCGCCAGCCGTGCCTCCATGATGACAGGCCGCTTTCCGCAACAACACGGTGTCATGGGCCTGGGCAGTGGAGCATTCGCGCCGTATCGGACCGGTGCGCCGGCTGCGAGCCAATCACTGGCCTACCAGCTCGCTAAAGCGGGCTATTGCACAGCGTTTTTCGGCAAATCACATCTCGGCCAGCCGCGCAACTATGGGTTTGAAGTCGGAGAGGAAGTCGGTGACCACGGTGATGTGAAGTTATTCGAACAGGCCAGCGAGTTCATCCGATCGCAGAAGAAAGACGCCAAACCCTTCTTCCTCTGGCTCGCGCCGAATCAGCCGCACGTGCCGCTGCGGCCCCAGGCGAAGTGGCTTGACCTCTATCCTAAAGGCTCCATCCACCTGCCGAAGAACTTCCGCACCGAGCCTGCCAAAGCCAGCCTCAACAACCAGGGACTTCCCGGTCAGGCCATGTATCGGGATTCCGACTACCGGGACAACCTCGACCGCCTCCCGGCCGGTCCGCCGCGTGATGAGGCCACGATGCTGGCCTTTACGCGTGCCTACTATGCCGTGGTCAGCCGGCTGGACGACCAAGTGGGCGAGTTCGTCAAGCTATTGCGAGACGGCGGCCTGATGGAAAACACGGTGGTGATTTTTCTCTCCGACAACGGCTACCACCTCGGTTCGCACGGCCTCGGCAACAAGATCACCATGCATGAAGAGTCTGTGCGCGTGCCAATGTTCGCTTTCGGAGCCGGCGTGAAGTCCGGGCAGAAGACGCGCGCACTCGTGTCCGCGCTCGATGTGTATCCCACACTGCTCGCACTGGCCGGTGCTGATTCGCCACCGCAGCCCCTGATGGGCAAATCGCTCTTGCCCTTGTTTAAAGACCCCACCGCACCGATTCGCGAAACGGTTTTCTCCGAATGCGTTGGTGTGGGTGGCAAGGCCGGACAAGGCCACCGAATGGCTCGCGGCGAGCGTTGGAAACTGATCCTCAGCGATGCGAATGAGGAGTTTCTGTTCGACCTGAAGGAAGATCCCTTTGAATTGACTAATCGCCGCGACGATCCCGACCTCGCGCCCACCCTGGCAAAGCACCGCCAAGAACTCGCCGACTGGATGAAATCAATCGGCGACCGGCCTTATCCGATGACGGCCAATCTGAAACCTTGAACTTCATTAAAGCAAAAACAGACCCATGAACAAACTCCACGAACATCGGCCACGCTCTCGGTCGCGGTGAAGGATCGGCAAGGCAACTTTGCCACGCTCCGCAACAACCTCCCAGAGCTGGACCACGCGTGACATGCGCTCATCACCGACCTGTACCAGCGCGGCCTCGACCAGCAGGTAGCGGTGGTTATCTGGGGGGAGTTTGGCCGCTCGCCGCGTGTCGATACCCAGGCGGGTCGCAATCATCACGCCGACGCCGGCTTCGTAGTGCCTATTCGAGACTAGAAGGAGTGCGAAGCGATGACTCTCCCCACTCGCCGCGACCGTTCCGGCAGGCCGACACGCCGGCAACTGCTCCAGATCGGTGCGCTCGGAGCCCTCTGCGATCTGCCGGGACTGCTCCGGGCCAGCTCGCCTAATGGGGCGGACGCGGGGCGCTCGGGACCGGAGCGGTCTTGCATTTTCATCGTGCAGGAAGGTGGCCTCAGCCACATCGACAGCTGGGACCCGAAGCCGGCGGCGCCCGAAAATTTCCGCGGTCCATACCAGCCGGTCCGGACATCTGGGACATGCATGGGGTCAAGGGGCAGGGGAGTATATTCGGTACGACCGCGTGGGGCCTGGGCTTTGCCTTGCCGCGTGCGGATGCGGCCGTAAGCACCTTGCTGGAAGACCTGAGCCAGCGCGGCCTGCTGGAAAGCACCCTCGTGGTCCTGGTCGGCGAGTTTGGCCGCACACCGCTCGTTACAACCAATCGCGACGGGATACCCGGCCGCGACCATCATTCGAGCTGTTACGCGGCGCTGCTGGCGGGAGCGGGCATCCGCGGCGGAACTGTTTACGGAGCGTCGGATAAGATCGGCGCCCACGTCAAGGACAAGCCGGTGTCACCGGAGGACTTCGCCGCCACACTGTATCACGCGCTGGGCGTGCCGCCGGAGACGGGCCTGAGCCGCCCCGACGGCTTCACTCAGCATATCAGCGCCGGCCAACCCATCCTCGACCTTTTCGGTTGAGGAGCGTCGGACGACGGACACAAAAGGGGACGCACAATACTGTCCGGCACGATCATTGCTCAACGCGTCGAATTTGATGAGCAGGGAAAATAAAGGCGCCTGTCTCGGCTCGGGTCAGTGCAGGGTGAGACAGACCGCGTCTACCGCTTCGGAAACACCGGCGGCTCGGGGATTCGCTTCTCTTCCGTCTTGAGTTTTTCGAGGATGACTTCGAGTCCCTTGAGCAGTTGCTCGTCGGTCCCGGCGAATTCCTTGGCGGGGTCGTTGTCCTGCGCGATGTCGGGATCGACGCCGTAGTTCTCGATGATCCACTTACGGCCTTCGACGTCGAAACGGGAGAACTCGGGCTTCATCAGGAAGCCGCCGTCGACAAGCGGGAGGGAGCCGCGGATGCCGATGACGCCGCCCCAACTCCGTTTGCCGATGACGGGACCAAGCTTGTAGTGCTTGAAGCGGTAGGGGAACAGGTCGCCGTCGGAGGCGGAGAATTCGTTGATCAGGCAGACCATCGGGCCGTAGAAAGTGCCGTTGGGTTCAACATGCGGCGGCGCGTTGCGGGCGATGCCGAACATGGCGATCTCACGGCGGAGGCGTTCCATCAGCATCGGCGAGACGTTACCGCCGCCGTTGCCGCGCATGTCGATGATCAGGGCCTTCTTGGTGATCTGCGGGTAGAAGTGTTTGATGAACTCGTTCAGCCCGTTGGCCAGCATGTCGGGTACGTGGAGATAGCCGACTTTCCCCTCGGAAGCGTCGTTCACCTTCTTGATATTGCCCTGCACCCAGTCGTGATAATAGAGCTTCGACTCGTCCGCGATGGGCGTGACGACGACGCTCCGGGCTCCCTTGGCATTCGGAACGCTGTTCACTTTGAGTGTGATCGGCTTGCCGACGGTGTTGATCAGGAGTTCGTGAATGTTGCCTACTTCATTGGTGGGCTGGCCGTTGATGGCGATGATGAACTCGCCTTCCTTCACGTCGACGCCGATCTCGGCCAGCGGCGCCCGCAGGGCTCGATCCCAGGGAGCGCCCTTGAGGATCTTGGCGATCTGGTAGTAACGCGTCTCCGGGTGCTTCGTCAGTTGCGCCCCCAACAGCCCGGTGGGGATGCGGGCGACGCTCGGCACATCGCCGCCGCCGACATAGGCATGGCCGGCGTTCAACTCGCTGATCATCTCGCCGATCACGTAAGTCAAGTCAGCCCGGTGCTGCACATGCGGCAGCAACACCTCATACTTCTTGCGAATGGCAGGCCAGTCGACGCCATGCAGGTCGGGGTCGTAGAAAAAGTCGCGCATCTGCCGGCCGCATTCGTTATAAATCTGCTTCCACTCGGCCGCGCGATCGAGCTTCATCTCCATCCCGGAGAGATCGAGCGCCTTGCCGATCTCGACCGTTCCGCTCTTGGGCAGATCGATGATGCCGTACTGGCCGGTCTTGTGGATCAGCATCTTCTTCTGATCATGCGAAATCTCGAAGCCATTGACGGCGCCAAGCGCGATCTCCTTGAGCCCGGCCAGATCGTAAGCGAAGAAACTACTTCCCTTGAGGTAATAGAGCAGGCCGCCGGCCGATTGCAGGTTCCGATAACTCGACGCGGCGATCGGCAGGCTCAAGATCCGCTCCTTGATGCCGTCGACGTCGACCTTGATGGGGGCGCCGAGATCGAGCTTCGGCGGGGCAATCGGCGTCTCGCCCACTTCGTCTTGCTTCGGTGTGAACGGATTGGCGACGTTTTTTGCCAGGGTGACGAAGTAAATGCGGGCCATGTCGCGATAGGCGTGGTTCCACTCCGTGGCCGAGTAGATCGGGTTGAAGTCGCGATTCGAGACGAAGAAGAGGTACTTGCCATCGGAACTGAAACTCGGCTGGCCGGAGCCGAACCAACCGTCGGTTACTTCCCACGATTTCTGTTGGTCGACGGAGTAGATGTAGACCTTCTCCAGTGAATTGACTTCGTCCTGTGCCCAGGCGATCCACTTCGAGTCGGGCGACCAGGCGTACTCCCGAATCTCCCAGGCCTTCGCCTGCGTGACTTGCGTCACTTTCTTGGTACTTACGTCCACGAATTGCAGGCGAAACTTCTTATCGCCCCAGAGGATCTTCTTGCCGTCGGGCGACCAGGAGATTTCGTATTTGTAGGTGTCGGCATCGGTGGTGATCTGTTTGGGTGTGTCGCTGCCATCCTGGGCCGCGATCCAGATCTCGTCTTCGCCCGAGGAATCGCCCATGTAGGCAATCGTTTTGCCGTCGGGCGACCACTTGGCGTTGCGTTCGTGAACACCGGACGTGTTCGTGAGATTGCGCGTGAGCCCCGCGCTGGCCGGGACGGTGAACAACTCGCCGCGGGCGCCGAGAAGCGCCCGCTTGCCGTCGGGGGCAATTTCGAAACTGGTGACGTTCTTGCTCAGATCCTTCAAGCCGCCCCGGCCGGTGGCGAAATCTTCCTGGATGCGGATGCTGATCTTCTCGAGTTTCTCGGTCAGCAGGTCCATCTTCCAGATGAAGCCGCCGTTCTCGAAGACGATAGCCTTGTCGCCCTTCGAGGGGAACTTGATGTCGAATTCCTTGAACTCGCTTACTTGTTTCGTGGCCTTCGATTTGAGATCGTACGACCAGAGATTGAAGCGCTTCTCGTCATCGCGGTCGGAGAGGAAGTAGATCTTGCCGCCCGCCCACATGGGGATGATGTCGGAGGCATCGTTCTTCGTGATGGCCTCGGTCTGTTTGGTTTTGAAGTCGTGGATCCAGATTTCGTCGGCCATGCCGCCTCGATAGCGCTTCCAGGTGCGGAACTCGCGGAAGATGCGATTGTAGACAAGCTTGGAATCATCGGGAGAATACGACGCGAAGCCGCCACGCGGCAGTGTGACTTTCTCGGGCAGGCCTCCATCGATACTGATCGTATAGAGTTCGCCCATGAAATCGTTGAAGGCAGTCATGCGTGTGCGGAAGAGGATCTCTTTGCCGTTGTTCTTCCAGCCGATGACGATGTTGTTCGGCCCCATGCGGTCGGCCACGTCATCGCGGCCGAGCGTGGCGGTATAGGTCAACCGTTTGGGGACGCCGCCGGCCGCGGGCATGAGGTAGACCTCGGTGTTGCCGTCGTATTGACCCGTGAAAGCGATCCATTTGCCATCGGGGGAGAAGCGAGGAAACATCTCGAAGCCATCATGATTGGTAAGCCGTCGCGCGGTGCCGCCCTTCGCCGAAGTGGTGTACAGATTACCGGCGTAGGTGAAGACTACCTGATCGCCATGGATGGCGGGGAAGCGAAGCAAGCGGGCCTCGTCCGTCTGCGCTTGAACGATGGAGGTGCATAAGAGCCCAACGAGCAACGAGAAGAGGATTCGCATGAGAGAGCATTCCAAGGTGTGTCGTGAAGCCGCGCTGAGATTACATCTTCCAGGATTAGCCCCTACCAATCAACGCCATCAACCTAATCTACCCTAATTAGCCACTTGCCCCAATTGATACAACCGGAATCAACGGGGAATATGTCCGCCGCCTCCTCAATTTCCACGCAGCAAATCGAGATACATCTTCGCGGTATTGCGTGACTGCCTCCGGCCTGGATTCTCAAAACTCCAGACGCCGATCTCGGCCTGCGCTCGCCGTTCGCCGATCTTGATGCTTTGTTCGAACTGAAATGCCGCTGCGGAATTGTTGGCTTGTTCCAGATAGGTCATTGCCAACCGCATGTGGAGGAGTTCGAGTTGATACATCCCCATCACGAATTCGGCGAGAGCCATATCGCTTTGCGGTGACTTTAACACGGCCAGGTATTCAACCAGCGCCGGCCCGGGTCCATGGCCCAATTGCCGGGCGACGTTAAGCGCGTATCCGGCAGTCGCTGCCTGAACCGCGTGTAACGCCAATTTTGATTGCAGTTCACGGCCTTGTTGAATGAGCAGCTTCTCGAGTTCGCTGAAACGGCCCAAGATGAGCGAAGCATCAACTTTAAATAATACGAGTTGGAGTCGAGGGTCGGCGAAGTCCGGCTTGGCGAGTTCCTCGCCATAACGCTCTACAGTGGCATTCAAAAAGGCGTCCATTTCTTCGATCTGCCCGGCGAGAAGATGAAGCCGAGCCCGTTCGAACAAGATGCCGTAGCGTTGCGGCGGCGGGATGCGATCCAGTTCGTCGAACGTGAGGGCGCGTACAGATTCCAGCGCCTTGTGAACTAGGCCCAGCTTGATCGCTTGGGCGGCGCGCTCGGCGGGGGGGAGTCGCTCGGCGTTGTTGCGCCAAAGGCTCTCTTTTTCGCGAACGTCTTGCTCCCGTTCCTGAATTTCTTTGTCGAACGAGCGAATGTATTCCTGTTCGCGTTGATCCTTGTCCGTAGCGGGTAATGCGATGAAAAGTGCCCGGCTGGCTTTCAGATCTTCGAGCGTCAGGTCGAGTTGACCCCCTTGGCGATGGGCTTCGTACAGCTGACCCGCGGCCTGCAAGAGCGGCCGTGATGCAAGAACCCGTTGTTCGCTGCTCAAGCGGGTGAGGCACCGTTGCAAGGAGGCGACGTGTACCCGCTCTCTCACGTCATCCGCGAGACCGATCCAGGCTGGCGAATTGTAGGCTTGAGCCAGCGCAAGATGAGACTCCGCCACAGCGGGAGAGACAGCGACGCCACGCCGCGCCGCCCGGACTGCAAGCAATGCGACGGCCGAGAAGTCGGATTCCATCCGAATCAAAACGTTCGGAGGAGGCCCCGTGAGATCCGCCCCCATAAAATGCAGCACACGACCCATCAGCCACTGCGTCAAACTGATCGCTCGTTGGCGACCTTGCCGTTGATCGAAGTGGTATTGCTGATATTGGTTGAGCAACAGGGCCTCCGCGATATCGGCGGAGGAGGCCGATTCTGGAAACATGTATTTGTCCGCCCAGTCACGTTTCGGAGGCAAGCCGACCACCGCGCCATCGGCTAACGGTGTTTGTTCCTTGCCGAACGCACGAGCCAGTGGATTGAAGGTCAGATCGTGGAATTGCTCGTCGTTCAAAACCGACTGTCGTTCCCAGCCAAAAATGGCTGTGCGGCCCGTAATGTCCCAGATCGACCAGATCGGGACAGTACGTGCGTCACGCTGTCGAGTACGCAGGAACTTTGTCAGTGTGTCAGTCGCTTCTCGCGTGTCCTTGGAGGAAAAGGTGACGTGCGTAATGCGATGTTCTTTTAGGAAAGCGTCGAGTTCGAATGTCGGCGGTGGGGGGTTGCCTGGCCGAGCGTAGAGCAGACGGCGAAGTTTCACGAACGCTTCGGCTTCCGGCTCGTGCAGGTTCAGTCGTCGATCGAAGAAAGTTTTTTCGGTCGGCGCGTACCAGGCACAGTAATGGGCCAGGTCGGGATCAAGGATCAGACTGCGGGCCTCCGGCGGCAGTTGCCCCGCGGTTCGCCATTGGTTCATCCGTTCCGCGGCCCGCACCAGTGCCTCATCCGGTTCGACCTGCCAGGCCAAGCGGCGTTGCTCGGCCAGCGGATGCAGCCAACCGGGATAGCAGGCCGCCAGGGCAAGCAGGCCCAGCGTCAGCAACCCCATGCGCACGACGACTCGTCCCGCAGCCAGCAGTTGCAGCGTTCCCGGCTGGAAGGTCTTCTCGCGCAGACGCAGGCCAAATTCACCCAGAAACAGGGCCGAAACGGCGGCCGCGGTCACGGCATAGAACGGCATCGCGGGGGCATGCACGATCGCCAATCCCAACAGGGCCGCGTTGATAAACAGGAGGCCCCATCCCGAGCGAAGACCGTTTAATGCGATGCTCACCCCGTTCAAGACAATGAGCAGGAGCAGTGCGAACGCATTCACGGGATTGCCGCCGGCGCTCCCGTTGAAATCGAGCGTGCCGCGTTCGACCAAGGAAGCGAACAAGGGCTGAAACGCCGCTTCCTGCCCAAGGTATTGATGGAGATTCCGCGAGATCAATTCAGTGGGAATCTGCCAGACACCAACGTGATGCGGATTCAACATGCAGGCGACGATGCCCACCCCCAGACCCAGCGCGAGATTGCGAACGACTCGCGGGTCACGCTCACTTGTCGGTTGGGCGCGAAGGCGCATCCATTCGCCAAGAAGATAAAGAGCCGTCACCGCCGGCCCCAGGATGAACCAGCCGTCGACATTCGCCCATAGGCCAAACAGGAGGGCTAGAACGATCGCGACATATCGCTTTCCCGATAGTCGAAACAGAATAAAAAGCGTCGCACTCAGAAAAATGATCGACATGAATGCGGGCTGCCAGACCAGCCACGGCGCAGAAGCAAGCAACGCCAACCCGACCGTAAGCACGCCGATCCAGAGACTCGAACCCGACCTTCGAATGCCGAGCAACAATAGACACGCGATCGCCAGAAATGACGCCTTCGCATAAACAAGAGCTGGCCCGCCCAGTCTTGTGAACATCTCGTAATTGACAAAATCAAATAGCCAGGCATGGTTGACCCAAGTGCGATCCGCGCCGGCGTAGGTGAACGGGGCACGGCCGAATTCGTAGCCGCCCTGAGTGATGAGTCGGCCGGTGCCGAGATGAAGCCAGAAATCGGAATTGCGCACCGCAAACGAGGCGAGCAGAAATCCCAGAGCCACAACGCCCAGCACGAGCGCGAGATCGAAGCCGTTGAGAAAGGGCGAGGGCTTGAGCTTCCCCGGCTGCACGGGGCGCGCCGGTGTCGGAGCGGGCACTGCCGAAGTCGGGGGAACGGATTGACCAGACGCCATCATGCCAGACCTCTTCCCGTGAAGCGTCGTGAGGGTGGGACCGCTTCCTACCGTTTTACGCAGCGGGGAACGGGATGGGTTGGTTGAAATTCAGATTCCGCAAGTTCCGCGTGCCTCGCCTTGGCGAAAGTCGTAAACTGCATGATCATCGGTACATCCAGCGGGTCGCCAGCGACCCACTCCAAACACTCAAAGGAAAGCGCCATGAAAGGGCATCCCGACGTTATCGAGGCCCTCAACCGGGCCCTCACCATCGAACTGACCGCCATCAACCAATATTTCTGCCAGGCCAAGATGTGCAAGAACTGGGGCTTCGAACGCCTCGGCGCCAAGCACTACTCGGAATCAATGGGCGAGATGCGCCACGCGGACAAGCTCATCGAGCGGATCCTCTTCCTCGACGGCGTGCCCGAGATCGCCCGTTATGACATCATCCGCGTCGGGGCCGACGTCAAGGAACAATTCGAGAACGACCTGAAGCTCGAGACCAGCGGCGTCCTCTATTACAACCAACTGATCGAATTGGCGGTCAAACTCAAAGACAATGGCACCCGTGAACTGGTGGCTCCGATTCTGATCGAGTCCGAAGAGCATGTCGATTGGCTCGAGACCCAGCTCAGCCTGATCAATTCGGTGGGCCTTCAGAACTATTTGCAAACGCAGATGGGTGAGGGCGAAGGCGAGAAGTGAACCGGAGAATACGAAAGTCGCGCACGTAGTAAGCGGAGAGTTGCTTACTGAGTGCGCGACCCGTTTTTTGCTTACTTGCTAGTCGTGGGCGCTGGCGCTGAGAATACGCACTTGTATGTCGCACCGGCCGCGATCGCTCCGACGATCGGCGCGAACCAGAAGAGCCAGAGCTGGCCCAACGCCCAACCGCCGACGAACAGGGCCGGTCCCGTGCTGCGAGCCGGGTTGACCGACAGGTTCGTTACCGGAATGCCGATCAAGTGAATCAGCGTCAAGCCAAGGCCGATCGGGATCGGCGCGAAGCCGGCGGGAGCACGGCTGTCCGTGGCGCCGAGGATGATCATCAGGAAGAAGAAGGTCAGCACGATTTCCGCGACCAGGCACGAAATCATGGTATAGCCGCCTGGCGAATGTTCCGCGTAGCCGTTGGCGGCGAATCCCCCGCCCGGCGCTGAGAATCCATCTTTCCCGGATGCGATGATGAAGAGCAGCCCGGCCCCGATCGCCCCGCCGATGACCTGAGAGATGATATAGGGGAACGCTTCGACCGCTTTGAATCGGCCGCCGGCAACCAGCCCGAGCGTGACCGCCGGGTTCAAGTGGCAGCCGGAAATATGGCCGATGGCATAGGCCATCGTGAGCACGGTCAGGCCGAAGGCAAACGCCACGCCCACGAAGCCGATGCCGAGCGAGATCGGCGTATCGCCCATCTTGGCCGCGAAGACTGCCGCGAGGACCGCGCTGCCGCAACCCCCGAAAACCAACCAGGCTGTGCCGAGACCTTCGGCAATACAACGTCGACTGATATCCATTAATACTCCTCGACAAAATAGCACGCGAGATTCGACACGTATCGAATCATCAGTTCTCGATATATCAGGTTAAGCTAAAGCCTCAATTGGTGAGAGACGGGCTCTCACACAATCTTCTTTTCGTCGAGTGGAAATTTCCGAGAATGCAAACGGAAGGCAGAGGTTGCCCAGATGAATGAATGGGAATTGAGAGAGGAGTTGATGCGAGCTAGAAAGTTCGATCGAAGATGGCGATGACTCGAGTCCGCATCTTGATCAGCCAACCATCGTCAGTTCCATCGCGACCGATTCAACTTGCTCGCATCGCGCGTATTCATCGACATATTTCTGAAGACGAATCCGGCAGGACATGCAGCCGTCGCCGGCACCGGTCTGCTGGCGGAGTTCTCTGAGATTGCGTATCCCCAGAGTGACGATCGTGTCAATGAGGGAGTCTTCCGTCACTTTGAGGCAGTGACAGACATATTCGCTGCCGATGCAGCGTGAACAACGATCAGATTGGCAAGAAAGTTCCATCATGGAAAGATGAAGGAGTTCGAGTTAGGTTCCGATCCCGGCGGGTCTTGTTGAGACAATATCTCAGCAAGCTACAAGAATCTTACACTCATGAAACAGCACTGTCAAGGTTCGGGTTCGGCTTTTTTGTGATTTTTTTTTCGACTTCGAGAAAGTCGCGACTGCGTGTCGGGCCGACGTCACAATGCTCGCCAATCCCAGCAGGGGGAAGTAGACTAACATGATGTCGAGACGTGAATTCCGACGACTGGTCGCCCGCGTGATGGAGACGTTGCCTCCGGCGTTCCAGCCGTTTCTCGACAACGTGGTCGTCGAGGTCGTCGACGAGCCCGATGACGAATTGCTCCGCCGGGCCGACTTTACGGACGAAGAGATCGCGAATGGGGAGTCGCTGCTCGGCTTTTTCGACCCACTCGAACTGCCGACACCGTGGGCTTCCGACATCGTCGACACACAAGATATGATGCATCGGCTATGGATCTTCCAGTTCCCACACGAAGACGAATACCCCGACCCGAAACGGCTCCGAACAGAAATTCGCAAGACCGTCATCCATGAACTCGCCCACCACTTCGGTTACACCGATCGTGACCTGGAGCGATTCGACGACAACCCCGATCCCTTCGGCGATGACTTCGACCGGGAACCACCCTCTTCCTCGACTCAGGCCCCGCCAACATGAATGTAACGGTCACTTCGCCCCGCTCGCGCCTATTCGGTCTCTGGCTGGCGGCCTTCGCCCGCGCCGTCGCGGCCGCTGCCGTGCAAACCTACGCCGTCATGAAAGTCAGCAACGGCTGGAGCGAACGGCAACTCGGTTTTCTCTTCATCTGGTTGGGGCTCGCCGCCGTGCCTGCTTTCGCACTGGCCCCGCTCATCGGCGCCATCGCCTCGTCGCGAGGCCGCTGGACCGTCATGGTGCTGGCCACCCTGGCCGGGCTCGGAATCGTTGCCTGGTCGAGCATAGACGAACATCAGGCCGGCACCACCTTCTGGCCTGGATGCGTCGCGGTCATTGCTTTCGAATCGGCCTTCTTCGCGGCGGGCCGTTTCGGCGTGCTACCCGAAGCCGCTCGGGCGACCCGGCTCTCGCTCAGCAACGTGGTCGGCGCCTTCACGATCGCTCTCGGGGGCGGCACCTTGATCGGCGTCTGGCTTGGGATCGAACGCTTTCAGGATGGTAAGCCCGGCTTGCCGGTCCCGCTCCAGGCCGCGCTGATCGGTTACGGTGTCGCCCTGATCGCCCTCTTGCTCTCGCGCTTCCCGGTCGCCAACCCCGTTCGCTTCAACGATGGGCTGATGATTCCCTTCCTGAAAACGGCTCGGGCTATCTGGCGCGACCCTTACGGCCGATATTCATTCATCACGCTGATCGGTCTATTCCTGATCGACCTCGCCGTGCAGCAATGGCTTCTGCCGCGCGAAGAACAGACTCGGTTCTTCGCCGCTCTCACGATCGGCCTGGCTTTGGGAAGTGTGAACCGCCGGCAATTCCGCACGTTGGGCCTGGTCCCGGTTGCCGTCATCGGCCTTGTTGTCGGAACGCTGATTGGTTGCGCCTCGGGCGACTGGCCGTACGCGGCCCTGGCGATCGCTTTCTTCAGCGGCCTGATGTATCCGCCGCTACTCACGACGTACACCGTCCATCAGCCCGATAACGCGCGCGGCCACGGGGCCGCCCTACTTCACGCGGGCGGATCATTGGCGGCGGCACTTTTGCTCAGCTTTCTTCTGCTTTGGCTTGCCGATGCCGAGCGTTCACGCGTGATCGTCGGCCGGGCGGTCCTCGTACTCGCGATTTTGCTGACGATCCTCTGCTGGTTGGTCTTCGTACGGCCGCTCTTCGAATCGCTGGTCGAAATCGCCTTCTGGCCCATGTATCGGTTCCAGAAGGCCGGGCCTGGGCTTCCCGTTCTGCCGTGGAAGGGTCCCGTCTTGATCATCGCCAATCACACCGCCTTGTTCGATCCGATCTGGCTCAACAAAATTCTCCCCTGCCCCGTGACGCCAATGATGACGAGTAAGTTCTACGACAAGCCGTTTGTCTCCTTTCTGGTCAGACATTTCGTCGGCGCCATTCGCGTTCCTGATGTCGCGGTCCGGAAAGACGCGCCGGAACTCAAACAGGCGATCGCGGCACTCGATCGCGGCGAATGTGTCGTCATCTTCCCCGAGGGCTGGTTGCGGCGAAAAGAGAATCAGGAACTGCGCCGCTTCGGCCGGGGCATCTGGAAGATCCTTCAAGAGCGACCCCAGACACCCATTTTTGCTTGCTGGATCGAAGGCGGCTGGGGCAGCATGGTCTCGTACAAAGGCGGCGCGCCGTTGACGCACAAGAAGTGGGACTTCTGGCGGTCGATTCGCATCGGCTCCATCGAACCCTTCACCATCGATCCCGAAACCCTGGCCAATCACCTCGCAACGCGCGGCGAACTGATGCGCAAAGTGATCGAGGCCCGCGCCTGTCTCGGCCTGCCGCCCATCGATCCCGCGCAACTGCCGCATAGTGATGACGACGCCAAGGAGGACGCATGATCCGCGTCTCGATTGCCAGCCCCCAGGAAAAGATCGAACTCCCGCACGCCCAACTGCGGAAGGCGGCGTCGACCGTGCTGGAAGGCGAAGGCGTTCGCGAGGCCAAGATCAGCCTCGCTTTCGTCGACAATCCGACGATCCACAGCATCAACAAGCGGTTTCTCAATCACGACGAACCGACCGACGTGATCACCTTCCCGATGAGCAGCCCGAAGGCGAAGGTCCTCGAAGGTGAACTGGTCATCGGCGTCGAAGTGGCGATCGAACAGGCCACCGAGCGCGGCCACGACGTCGCCATCGAACTCTGCCTTTACGTCGTCCACGGCGCCTTGCACTTGTGCGGCTACGACGATCTCAACAAACGTGACGCGACCGAGATGCGCGTGAAGGAAAGACATTACTTGCAATCGCTCGGTCTGCCGGATATTGTGGAGTGATACGATAGAGTTAGAGTTGATTCATGTCCGAAGAAGAGGAAAAAGAGCGAGGCCCCAAAGGTGGCATGAAGCACCAACCGGGTCGCGGACATGATCGAAAGAGCGGAGCGAGTAAAAAAAACGGCTTGTGCTAAAAGCGTCGGATAATCTTCGACAGAAAATCGCTAATGCAAGGAAGGCATGGGAAGAGTGGGACCGGCCTCCAGATGATGTAAAACGGCTCCTCGGCCCATCGGCTCAACCTTCTGTTCCAAGACCACCTGATGAGTGATAAACGATCTATCAATGGCGTCGCCGAATCCGCCATCACGGCGGACACGGAATTGCTTTATCTTGGATTGCTGAAAGAGTTCTACGAAAAAGGCAACCGCGAACGAGCGAATCACTTCGCCATTCAACTCGAAGAGTCGCTAGCGGCGTCACCGGAATATGCCTATTCGATCCGAGGTGAGGAAATTCGCTCGATTATTGCCGAACTCCGCGATCGTTATGCCGATGCCATCCAAAGTAGAGAGACGGAGATTCGCAAGATTCTGGAGTTGCATACCCGAACGATCGGCACGCCTCACTGGGAATATGTCTCGAAACAGTACGATTTTAGTGACGTGAGCGATCGACTTGATTTGCTGGCGATCCTTTATGACAAGAAGGGAGAGCAAGACCGGGCGATCCAAATTCTCATCGAATCGAAACAATTCTGTTTAGCTCACCATGTACCTTTCGATGCACAAGATTTGCTTGACGAATTGGAACAGTCCCAGCGCGATGCAGCCAATCACGACCCCGGTCAAGGTGTGTCTCGCGAATCGCTCGATCGGGCGATTCGAAAGGTTTACAAGTCATTCGGTGAATCGGCCGATGAAATTGTCGTGACCGACAAGAAATCTCGCCAGTTCACGACCAGTGTCAATGACCTACTGCCTGAACACAGCAAAGCGACCATTCAAGATGTCAGGCGCCGGCTCTTGATGTTGCGCCGTCGCGGTGAAGCCCGGGGAGGCCTTCCGCGACTAAAACGTCGACATCGGCTGTCTCAGTAATTAGCGATTTCGATCATCAAACTTGCTCACGAAAACATCGGCGGATGATCGCGCACCAGCTGACTCGCATGCGCCAGCGAGTCGAGCGTGCCGGCGTCGGTCCAGAAGCCTTCGATGATGGAATAACCCATGCGGCCCTGCGACAGGTAGTGATTGTTGACGTCGGTGATCTCAAGCTCGTTGCGCTTGCTCGGCTTCAAGGTTCGGATGACTTCGAAGACGTCAGACGGGTAGATGTAGACACCGATCACCGCGTAATCGCTCTTCGGGCTCTTCGGCTTTTCCTCAATGCTCACTACCTGCTTGCCCTTGAGTTCGGCCACGCCGTACCGGCCCGGATCGTGAACTTGTTTCAGACCGACCCAGGCCCAATCGGGGTGCTGGTTCGCCTCTTTCAGCATGTCAGTCACCGGCGCCTGGAAAATGTTGTCGCCCAGGATTACCAGCGAACGCTGACCGGCGCAGAACGTTTCCGCGAGGCCGAGAGCCTGCGCGATGCCGCCGGCTTCGTCCTGCACCCGATAGGTCAGCGAACAGGCATGATCCTTACCCGAGCCGAGTAGCTCGACGAAATCGCCCATGTGGTCCGTGCCGGAGACGAGCAGGACGTCGCGGATGCCGGCGCCGACAATCTTCTTGAGCGGGTAATAGACCATCGGCAGGGAACCGACCGGCAACAGGTGCTTGTTCGTCACCTTGGTCAGTTCGCCAAGCCGGGTGCCCTTGCCGCCCGCCAGTACGATGCCGCGGATGTTCATGTTTGACCTTTGCCGTATTGCCGCTGGTAGTACGAGAGATACTCGCCGCTGCGAACATTGTTGATCCAGGCTGGGTTCGCCTGATACCACTCGATCGTTTCCTGAATCCCCTGCTCGAACGTGACGCGCGGCTTCCAGCCGAGTTCGCGCTCCGCCTTCGCGCAGTCGATCGCGTAACGCCGGTCGTGGCCGGGGCGATCTTGGACGTATTTGATCAGGGTGTGCGGCTTGCCGAGCCGATCGATCAGGAGTTTCGTGAGTTCGATGTTGGCTTTCTCGCAACGGCCGCCGAAGTTGTAGACCTCGCCGGCCTTCCCTTTTCGGAAAGCGGCCAGGATGCCGGCGCCGTGATCGCGCACGTGGATCCAGTCGCGCACCTGCATGCCGTCGCCATACACCGGAACTTGCTGATCACGCATGAGGTTGGTGATGAAGAGCGGGATCAATTTCTCGGGGAACTGGTACGGCCCGTAGTTGTTCGAACAACGAGTGATGACAGCGTCGAGACCGAACGTATGAACGTACGACTGCACCAGCAGATCGGACGCGGCCTTGCTGGCGGAGTAGGGGCTATTCGGGTGCAACGGCGTCGTTTCGGTGAACGCCCCGGTAGCACCGAGGCTACCATATACTTCATCGGTCGAGACGTGGACGAATCGTTTGATTGGGACCGCCCGGGCGGCATCGAGAAGTACTTGCGTGCCGATCACGTTGGTGCGTACAAACGGTCCGGAATTGATGATGCTGCGATCGACGTGGCTCTCGGCCGCGAAATGGATGACGCCATCGACGCCCACCATGGCGGCATCGACGGCCGCCCGGTCGGTGATGTCGCCCTTGATGAATCGATAGCGAGGGTGGCTGGCGAGATCGGCCAGATTCGCGAGGTTGCCCGCGTAGGTCAACGCATCAAAATTGATGAGCGTGAGGTCAGCTTCCGTGGCCAGCACTTCGCGGATGAAATTGCTGCCGATGAATCCGCAACCGCCCGTCACCAGAAGGGTCGTCATGCGCGAGCGTCTCCCCGATCGAGAATGGGTCGTGATGACGTTCTACGTGGAGGAGAGCGAATTGGCGAGCGCTGAAGCGTGCGAGAATCGATTAGGGGGCAACGCTGCCGCCAAGCTCTTTCTTGGTCTTCTCGAGCGAATCGATAACTTCTTGAACCTGCGGATTGTCTTTCCACTGAGCGCGGGACTTGTTTTGCAGCCAATCGGCCAGTTCCACAGAGCGGTCCCGCATGTCAATCAGGTCATTCATCCCGGTGCCATCCGGGCCCAGCCGGCCACGGGCCACTTTCAGCGTCGGGGCAAGCCCCTGACGCATCACGGTGTCGAGATGTTTGCCGATTTCGACGACGCGATTCGGGTCGTTCTGGTCCGCTGCCGTCGTCAGTTCCTTCTGAAATTCCAAAATCATCCTGCGGTAGACGCGCGACCGTTGCGTGTAGTCATTCGAGACATTGGACATCTCGACGCTGCCATCGACAAGCGTCTGGATCAACTGCCGATTTTTCTGAAACAGTTGCTGCTGTTGAAGCGCGGTCAGCTTCGGCGGATTCTCCGCACCTGCCTGCGAACAGAGCAACGCGACAACCAGGAATCCGGCGGCGTGACGGATCATGTGAACGCCTCCCGGATCAATTGATCCAACCGTTTCTGTCCTTCTTTGGCCACGGCGGCCGCGTCACGCAGGACCCGAGCCGAATGTTCAGGCGCCTGAGCGGCGGTTTGCTGGGCATTCTGTTCCGCCTGTTTCAAGCCCTCGACAATCTTCTTGAGGACCAATTCCCGCTCGACGCCACGAAGTTCCTTCGCCTGGACAATCAGCCCCGTCAGGACGACTTTCTTGTACATCCCCTCAAGGGCTTGCATGTTTTCGCCCGTGGCGTCCGCCCGGGCGATGTCGCGCATTTCCTGGTTCAACTCATCCGCCAGGCGGGCCAAAACCACAATGCGTTCCGAAGCCGACTGCGACTTGGCCAATTCGACATTGAGCTTCACGAGTTGATCGAGCAGCGGATCGGCCGGTCCTGGCGGCGTCGGCACCGGCCTGTTCCCACGCAAACTCATCCAGGTAATGACGCCGACCAGCAGCGTCGCGGCGACCAAACTCGCGGGCCAGAAGCGGGCGGCCAGCTTGCCCAACGATCGGCGCGGCCGGGTCGGATCATCCTCCAAATTCACCGGCATCGGCAGGGGGGCGATCTTGATCGGCCGTGGCTTGGCCTCAACCACCGGCGCGGGCGACAATTTCGCCTTCGGGGGCACAACGACCCGCGGCGCCGCTGGCTCCAGCCGGGCTAAGGGGATCTCTTTTATCGGCGGCTCGCTGGTACGAATTTTTTCCAACAAGCCGGCTTTCACGAAACCGTCGGATTCCGGAATCGGCAGGCGAGACATGGCACGATCGAACTGGACGAACTTGCGGTACCACGTCAGGCAAGACGAGCAATGTTTCACATGCCCAGCCAGTTCGCCTGACAGGACGCTGGGTTGCTCCAGCGCGAGAATTCGATGGCGGATCTGATGGCAATTCATGGCGAGTTCCGATTCGTCTCCCGTGGCGCCGGCTGCAAGTCCGGTTCGAGGATGTTCATCAATTTCTGTCGGGCCTTGAAGACACGCCAGCGAGCGGTCTCCTCGGTGATCTCCAATATCTCGGCGATCTCCTTGAAGGAGAGCTCGCCTTCGGCCCGCATCATCAGGGCCGTGCGAAAATCGACCGGCAAACGCGATACGGCTTCGACCAATGTCCGCATCGCTTCACGGCTCAGGGCAGCTTCCTCGGGTCCGGCGTCGTCTTCCGGCCAGTCAACCGAAAGGGGCTGCACGTTGTGCCGGGCGGAACGCCGCTGATTCACAAAGTTATTGTGAGCGATACGGAATAGCCACGCCCGGAAGTTGCTCCCGGCGCGAAAGCTTGCGAGTGCGGCATAGGCCTTCAGGAATGTCTCCTGAGCCAGGTCTTCCGCCGTGTGGCCGTCACGAGTCAAGTGACACAGCCAACGGTACAGGCGCTCCCAATAGCGATCAACCAGGGTGGCATACGCCTCCCGGTCGCCCGCTTGGGCATTCACAATCAGCCCGGTTTCATCGCCGGGGAGACGGCCCGCATCCCGCGTCACGGTTTTTGGCCCAACAGCTTGCGACGCCCATGACTTCCGCCGACCAATGCACTCGGTCGATCAAAACTCGCGGCCCGCCATCTCCACCATATCCGGCACGGGCCTGGAGTGTCTACTAAATCCCGGCTCGTTCGCTGTCTTTAGAACCAGAAGATCGTAGATTTCGTTGGCGCGAATTGAGCGATACATCCGATTGCGGGCGTTGCGGGACCGCAAATGCCACTCAAACATACCTCATTTCTTCTGGCCAAAATGCATACCCCGCCCAAGCATCGAACCTTCTCCTGAATACGACGTGCGATCGATTTTTGAATATGCTGCTCGCGGTCAATGGTGATACATTCTGCGTGGAGTTCCCTTGCTTGCGCTGCGGGCTCCACGCAGGCTTGATGTCTTAATTTAGGCCGCGAGCAGTATAATATCGCTTCGGTCGCCTCCGATTCCAAGTTGATTCAGCTCAACGGCTTCAGTCCACAACCTGCCGATGGCGCATGACCCTTAAAACGATCAAGGACAGGCCATGAGACCTGTCCTTGAGAAATTCATGTGCGGGCACAATCGACAGCCCGATCAATCTTCAGTCAGCCCTGGGTAGTTTCGCATGACCAAATGACTGTTGATTTTTTGCACCAGGTCGAGGCAGACGCTGACGACGATGAGCAGGCCAGTGCCGCCGTAGAACGCGGCGATCTGGTAGGGCACTTCCAGTTCCGAACTGATGATGTTCGGGATGATGGCGATGATGGCGAGGAAGGCGGCCCCAACGTAGGTGATGCGCATCAGCACTTTTTCGAGATAGTCTGCCGTGCGTTTTCCGGGCCGGTAACCTGGGATGAAGCTGCCGTAGTCCTTCAAATTGTTGGCCATGTCCTTCGGATTGAAGGTAATCGCCGTCCAGAAGTAACAGAAGAAGTAGATCAAAGCGATATAGAGCATGTTGTAGACGTAGCCCGAGTTCCGGGTGAAATTGCTTCCCACTGACTGAGCCCAAGGGACATTTCGATCGGCCAGGAAGCGGAAGATGAACGTCGGCAGGATGAGCAAGCTGGAAGCGAAGATCACCGGCATGACGCCCGCCTGATTCACCTTGAGAGGCAGGAACTGACGGGTGCCGCCGTAAACGCGCCGGCCGCGAACGTGCTTGGCCGACTGAGTCGGGATGCGGCGTTGAGCCTTGCTGATCGCGATGACGCCGACCACCACGGCGATGAAGAGCGTGATGAGGAGGACGAGCTTCTCGAAGCTGATATCGCCCGTGCCGCCGCCCAGGGTGAAGAGCGACTCCTTCAAGCTGTTCGTGGTCTTGTCCCAAAGCAGCGCGCCCGTCGCCTCGGGCAGGCGGGACACAATGCCGGCCATGATGATGAGGCTGATGCCGTTGCCGATGCCGTACTCGTCGACCTGTTCGCCCAGCCACATCAAGAACAGCGTTCCCGCCGTCATAATGAGGACGGCGGCGAGTCCGAACCAGTAATAATTAAAACCGCTGGAATAGCCGGGATAGACGTGATTCTCCTGGCTCATGAACCCGCTGACCCAGAAGAATGCCTGAATGAGGCAAATCGGCACGGTTAAGTAGCGAGTGTATTCATTGATCTTCTTCTGCCCGTTCGGCTCTTTGCGCAGTTTCTCCAGGTAGGGCGAAAGACCCGAAGAGGATAGCAGCTGAAGAATAATCGATGCCGAAATGTAAGGCATGATGCCGAGGGCAAAGATACAGGAGTTGCTGAGATTGCCGCCGGAGAACAGCGAGACGAAGTTGAGGACCTGACCCAGCGTCGATTGCGAGGCGGCGGCCATGCTCTTGGCAAGTTCAGCCTGGTTGATAACCGGCAGCGGGATGAAATATCCGATGCGGTAGATCACCAGGACCAGCGCGGTGAAGAGGATCTTCTTGCGCAGTTCAGGGATCCGGAAAATCGTGAAGAGTTTCTGCATCGTAAGATCCCTTCAGGGAATGATAAATGACGGATGACAAACCCGTTCGTCATCCGTCATTTATCATTAGGGGCGAGTCCTTCGTCTCAAACGTCACGAGGTTTTCGACGGGCGTGGTTTCATCTTGTTGCGAACCGGCTTCTTCGGTCCCGGAATCACATTGGCGGCCCCGCCCTTGGCCTCGATCTTGGCGACGGCGGACTTACTGAAATAGTGAGCCGTGAATACGAGTTTCTTGGTGAGTTCGCCGTTCCCCAGGATACGGACGCCGTCGGCCGGCTTTTTCGCCAGGCCTTTCGTCTTCAAGGTCGCGGGCGTGACTTCTTCCCCCTCGTTATAGAGAGAGTCGATATCGCCGACATTGACAACATTGAAGTGGCTGGTGAACGTGCCGTTCGAGAAACCGCGCTTGGGCACTCGGCGGAACAGCGGTGTCTGACCGCCGACGAAGGTGATGCCGGGAAGCCGGGCGCCCGCACTGGCGAACTGGCCCTTGGAGCCGCGTCCGCCGGTCTTGCCTTGACCGGAACCGATGCCGCGAGCGACTCGGCGTTTGAGCTTCCGCTTCTTAACGCCTTGGTGAACTTTGGTTAAATCCATGTCAATTGTCCGTTATCTGTTGAACGCGAGCGGGCTGGTCAAATTTCGACGCCGCGAAGAGCGACGACTTCTTCACGGGAACGCAGGAGCAGCAGGCCGTTGATTGTGGCTTTGACCAAATTGATCGGGTTGGTCGAGCCGTGAGTCTTCGTCAGGATGTTGCGGATGCCGGCGGCCTGGAGCACTTCGCGAACGCCAGGGCCTGCTTTCACCCCCGTACCAGGTCCAGCCGGTACGAGGATGACGTAGCTGGCGCCGAAACGGCCGACGATGCGATGCGGGATGGTCTGATCTCTCATCGAGATGCGCTTGCTGCGGCGCAGGTTTTCCTGGCCGTCCTTCAACGCCTTTTCCACGGCGGGCGGCACTTCATTGGCCTTGCCGTAACCGTAAGAGACCTTGCCCTTTTCGTCGCCGACGACAACGAGGGCATTGAAGCTGAAGCGGCGACCACCCTTAACCACGGCGGCGCAACGGCGGATCTTCACAACGAAGTCCTTCAGGTTGCCATCCATCCGGCTTTCACGATCTTTCGCCATGAATCAATTCCTCACGCCGCGAACGAGTCGCGGCCATTGGGGACGAGGTTATGCCTTTGATTTCTCAGCCTTGGGCGGTCGTTCACCCTTGGGCTTCTTCTCAACCTTTTCGACCTTGGGCGGCGGGGCCTCATCCTTGGACCTCGGCTTGCGAATGTTGTCCGGGTTGCAACACTTCAGGCCGGCCTTGGTGGCGGCCACGGCCAGTTCTTGAACGCGCCCGTGAAAGCGGTAATGCCCGCGATCGAATGCCGCTTCGGCGATGCCCTTGGCCTTGGCGGCCTCGGCCAGCTTCGTGCCGACATACTCGGCGGCCTTCTTGTTTCCGCCGTAGTTCAGAGCGGCCTTAAAATCCTTCGAAGCGCTGCTCGCCGACGCGAGCGTGACGCCGTTGATATCATCGATCAACTGGGCGTAGACGTTCTTCGACGAGCGAAAAACACTCAGCCGCGGCTTTTCGGATGTGCCCACAATGCTGCCGCGGACATGTTGCCGGCGGCGCTGTTGGCGATGATGCTTACGTTTTTGTGCGTCCATCGTTTTCGTCGCTTGTTAAAGTTTAATTGATGTCATCGATCAATTAACGATGATCAACCACCACTGGCGAAGGACTTGCCTTCCTTGCGGCGGATGGTTTCGTTGTCGTAACGAATTCCCTTACCCTTGTACGGTTCCGGCTTGCGGGAGGCGCGAATCTCGGCGGCGAACTGGCCGACCTTTTGCTTGTCGGCGCCTTTGACGACGATTACCGTGCCGTCCTTGTCGGCGATCTCGACCGTGACGCCTTCCGGCGGTTCGAGCTTAATCGCGTTGGCGTAACCGACTGTCAGAACAATCGCCTTTTTGTCGAGCTTCGCGGTATAACCGAGGCCTTCGATCTTGAGCTTCTTCTCGTAGCCCTTCGTGACGCCTTCCACCATATTGGCGATCAGCGAACGGGTCAGGCCGTGAAGGGCGCGGTTCAGCCGTTCATCGTCGGGCCGGGTGACGGCGATTGACTTGGCCGACGCGTCGAACTTCACGATGATGTTCGGGTGATGGGCGAACTCGAGTTTGCCCTTCTTGCCTTCGACCGTGACCTTGCCGCCGGTGATCTGCACCTTGACGTCGCCGGGCACGGTGATGGGTTGTTTTCCGATACGAGACATACAAACCTCGATTTTCGAGTCGAACGTTCCGCGTTCCACCCCATTAAACTTGAAACGGGAACTCGTCTCACCAGACGAGGGCCAATACCTCGCCGCCCACGCCTTGTTTTCGGGCCTGCCGGTCGCTGAGCACGCCCACGCTCGTGGTGAGGATGGCAATGCCCAGTCCGTTGAGCACGCGGCGAATTTCCTTCGCCCCTTGATAGTAGCGACGGCCCGGCCGGCTCGAACGCTGAATGTGACGAATCACCTTCTCGCCGTCGGGTCCATACTTCAAGTGAACGCGGAGAACAACCTTGGGATCCTGGAGCGTGCCGCCGGCAACGAACTCCTTGCCGCCGCCTTCGGCGACGCCGTAGTTGCCGATTTCAAAATCCTGGATGAACCCCTCGTCCTTCAGGACCTGCGCGATCGCCACTTTCAGCTTCGTGGCGGGCATCTCCGTGGCGGGACGCTCAATCGAATTCGCATTGCGAATTCGGGTGAGCATGTCAGCGATCGGGTCGGTCATCATGTCAGTAGGTTCCGAGTTCCGCGTTCCGCGTCCGAACTAAGTTCCGGACCGAAAAGTCGGCTTTGGTTCAAAGTTACCAGCTGGCCTTACGCACGCCAGGAATCAATCCGTCCGACGCCATATCGCGCAGACAGATCCGGCAGATGCCGAACTTGCGGTAGACAGCACGCCCGCGACCGCAAAGCCTGCAACGAAGGCGGATACGGATCAAGTCCCGCGGCTGAAGAATGTTAGCGGCCGTCCGTTGTTCGGCCGGCTTCTTCAGTTCTTCCTTATGTTTCTCAAGCGCCTTCATCTGCTTGCGAAAGCGTGCTTCTTTTGCGTTCGTTGACATTGCAATAAATTCCGAATTCCGAGCTTCGTGTTCTCAGCTTCAAGTCACACAACTTGGAACAGGGAACTCGAAACTCGAAACGTGTTT
>Ga0105048_10003851_pt1 | contig 24509 bp, 15 predicted proteins | sample MAT05_FD_78382 | JGI IMG/M metagenome (GOLD analysis project Ga0105048, IMG submission 78382) | Freshwater microbial communities from Lake Fryxell liftoff mats and glacier meltwater in Antarctica - MAT-05 | ecosystem: Environmental > Aquatic > Freshwater > Ice > Liftoff microbial mat | place... | reverse complement strand
GCATCTGTCAGCTACCAACGCGAAAAGTTCGCAGAGTGATCGCTCTCCGTCGGACTCGTCCGGCGGAAGCAACGTCCTCAAACGTTGCTTCCGCCCGAATAAATCGGACGGAGAGCGGTCAGCCATGCAAACATGAAATGAATATCGGGTATTTTATGTAGCTGTCAGATATGGCCCCGCCGGTTGGAAACCGACGGTAGCCAAACCTATGTCGATATGGACCTGCAAAACTCGCATCAACGCATTTTTCGTAAACTGCTATTTGTAGCACAGCCCAGGCTCCGTTCCGCATGCCGTTTCCACAAACTGAAGCTTACCCGTTCGGTAGGTACAGGAGGCAGAGCCGCAGAGCATTGCATTCCCAGTCGGAGCCGTGGAACGAGAATAGTAGCGGGCAAATTCAGGGTGCGTTGGTGCACGCCAATCATGCCAATAGCACGATTGATGCTGACGAGGCGGTTACAATGACGGCAAGGAGTTACCCTTTTTTCCTTGGTCGGTTGAGGTGCAAATTGATATTTCACGCGAATCGTCATACCGTGTTGCTAATTGGTCGTTGTTGGATGGCCATTTTATCTGGTTTACTCGCGAGTGACCTTCTTGCTCAAACTCACACAATCCATTTCAACGTAGGAATTGCTCGGGTTGACATTACTCCCGACTACCCTATTCGACAAAACGGTTTCCTTTCGCGAAAGCACGAATCGGAAGGTGTTCGGCATCGGATTTGGGCCAAGGCGATCGCAATAAGCTCCGGCGATTCGGAGTCCGAGCCAGCCGTCTTGATTACGGTGGACAATCTAGGAGTGCCGGATGCGATCACGCAGGAGATTGCTCAGTCATTAAAGAAGCAGACCAATCTTCCCGTAGAGAACCTGTCTATCGCGGCTTCGCATTCACACACCGCTCCAATGATCAACGGTAGTGCTCCGAATATCTTTGGCATGCCAATTCCTGCACACGATCAAGCTCATATTGATCGCTACACTAACGAATTTAAACAGAAACTCGTCTCAGTCGCAACGGAAGCTCTTGGCAGCCGAAGGCCGTCAACGCTCCAATTCGAAATGGGTTCGGTCGGCTTTGCCAAAAACCGTCGTTCTCCAACAGGACCGATCGATCACGATTTGCCAATCCTTGTCGTGCGCGATTTAGATGGTCATATCCGTGCAATCCACGCCAACTATGCTTGCCATTGTGTAACTCTCTCGGAAAATTTGATCGGAGGAGATTGGGCTGGCTACGCACAAGAGCATATCGAGCGATCTCACCCAGGGGCAACAGCATTCATCTCGATCGGATGTGGCGCGGATCAGAATCCAATTCCGGGAGTGATGGGAGATCGATTTGACATTGCGTCGCAACAAGGAATGGAAATCGCAATCGAAGTGGATCGTGTACTTGCAGGTCCGCTCCGGGCTGTCTCTGGTCCACTCACGGTCAAGCATACGCGTATCGATCTCGAGCTCGCAACGCTTCCTACTCGTGAGCAGTTCGAATCGTTAGCCAAACTAGACACTCCGGTTGGCTACCATGCACGAGTTCAACTTGAAAAGTTAGCTCGTGGCGAATCCCTCCGAACCAAGATTGACTATCCGGTGCAAACATGGGCGTTTGGTGATTCGCTCGCCGTGGTTTTTCTTGCTGGCGAAGTTGTGGTCGACTATGCCAAGCGCCTCAAAAGCGAACTCGATTCGCAACGGCTTTGGTTGTGTGCTTACAGCAATGCGTCACCTGGTTACATCCCAAGTGAACGCGTCCTCAAAGAAGGTGGCTACGAAGGCGGTGGTGCGATGATCTACTACGATCAGCCAGCGAAGTTCGTACCTGGGCTTGAGAACAAAATCATTTCCGTTGTGAAAGAACAGCTCTCGGGCGCGTTTCAACCGGATGCGGAACCAGGAAAGACACTTGGGACACTGCCGAAGTCGCCAGCGCAATCGTTGAAGTCGATCCAGGTTCCTGAGGGGTTACGCGCAGAGCTTGTCGTCTCGGAGCCCCTGATCGCTTCACCTGTCGCAGTGAATTTCGGCAACGATGGACGCGTGTGGGTCGCCGAGATGTTCGATTATCCAACGGGTCTCGATGGCCGGTTCCAACCGGGAGGTCGCGTTCGTGTTTTGGAATCGAGCAAAGGAGATGGCACTTACGACAGGTCGACTGTCTTTCTCGATTCCATTCCATTTCCCACGGGCGTTACTCCATGGCGAAAGGGGGTGCTCGTCTGTGCCGCTCCTGATATTCTATATGCCGAAGACACCGATGGAGACCAGCGAGCTGACGTAGTCAAAAAGCTCTATAGCGGTTTTGGCACGGATAACTACCAAGCGCGTGTGAATAGCCTCGAGATTGGACTGGACGGTTGGCTGCATGGCTCCTGCGGACTTTTTGGTGGAACGATTCGGTCACAGGGGCTGCTCAATGGCCACGAAGTGGTAAAAGAGTACGAGCTCGGCGATCGCGACTTCCGAATTCAACCTGACTTGGGCTTGATTGAACCAGCCACCGGTCGAACCCAGCAAGGCCGAGTTCGAGACGATTGGGGTAATTGGTACGGTTGCAGCAACAGTTCGTATGGTTTCCATCTGCCAATCGAGGAGACTTATCTCGCCAGAAACGTGCATCTGTCTGCTCCTCCAAGACTTTCCAGCTTGCCAATCGATACCGAAGCAAACAAGGTCTATCCTGCTACCGAAAAGTTACAACTGTTCAGTCTGTCCGGCACCGGAGGTCAAGCGACCGCCGCTTGCGGTATGGGAATCTATCGCGATTCGTTGTTGGGTAGCGAATATTTGCAAAGCGTGTTCACTTGCGAAGCGGTAAACCTGGTTGTTCATCGTTTGAAACTAAAACCCTTTCAATCCACTTTTCAGGGATCGCGGGGAGTGAATGAAAGCAAGTCCGAGTTCCTGAGTTCCAGCGACACATGGTTCCGGCCAGTGCAAGCCCGCACTTCACCTGACGGTTCGTTGTGGATTGTTGACATGTATCGCTTTGTAATCGAACATCCGCATTGGATCCCTGAGGCTGATTTGGCAAAAATCGATGTTCGCGCTGGGCATTCCATGGGACGTATCTATCGCGTGCGTTCTAAACAAGGGGAGCTCAATCCGTGGTTGCGTCTCGACAAACTCGACACCTTGAGCTTGGTTGCAGCTTTGGATAGTGCGAATGGTTGGCAGCGGGACATGGCGATGCAGACACTTCTGTGGAACTCGGATACGTCTTCGCTCCCACCGTTGAAAGAGATGCTTCGAACTTGTTCAAGACCCGAAGCGCGTTTGCATGCGCTTTGCACCCTGGATCAGTTGAAGGGGATTGGCGATGAAGATTTGGAGCTGGCTTTGCAGGATAGACATCCAGGAGTTCGGCGCCATGCGGTTCGACTTTCGGATCAAGTTGCGCTTCGAAGAAACAATCCCAATTTGAAAATCCTATCGGAGATTATCAAGCTCGCACAAGATGATGACGCCCAAGTACGATTGCAGGTTGCGTGTTCATTGGGCAACTGGCAAAACCCAACGGCAGCTATTGCCATGGTCAAGCTGGCGACGAAGTATCAGGAAGATTTATTCTTGGTGAATGGCGTCTTGAGCGGATTGAATCGTACGAATGTCCCGGTATTCGTCCACACCCTGTTGGAGCCAAGCAATATTTCATCCAAGTCCAGCAGTCTGATCAAGCGGGTAATTCCTAGTGCGATTGCCATGGGGAATGATGCCACCGAGATATCGTTGATCAAGCATGCCAGCACTTCCAAGCGAGACGACGCTAGCGATGTTAATTGGCCATTGGTGGCGACGATCCTGGAATCGTTGGAGAGGAGCAAGGATGCCAGTACAACAGTCCCTGCCGCAGAACCGATGGACATTCTGAATTCGCTGCTGAAAAAGGCAAGAGAACTTGCGTTGAGCATTAACGCGGATGAGGCTACGCGGCTCAAAGGGATTAACGCATTAACGAGGCGAAAGGAAGATTCGGAGACTGACTTTAAAATTTTGAAAGAACTGCTATCGCCAAGGAACTCCGCCGCCATTCAGATGGCTGCTGCCTCCGCAATGGCGCGAATTTCGAGCGAAAAGGCCGCCAAGGAGATCCTCATTGGCTGGCGCAGCTATTCTCCCGCGACGAAATCTCATGCGCTGGATCTATTACTAGCTCGCGATTCTTGGATCTCGATTCTGCTCAATGCAATGGAATCTAACACAGTTGGAGCTACGGATCTGAATGCGATGCGCCGCCAGCGACTGCTTTCTCATTCGAATGCCGAGATCGTCGGTAGGTCTGAGTTGCTATTGGCAGGAAGAGTCAATGCCGATCGAAAGGTTGTGATCGACGAATACCGAGAAGCACTCCGCTTGACCGGGAGTGCTGTGCACGGCAAAGAATTGTTTGCAAAGAATTGCAGCACATGCCACCGGCTTGGCGAGCTCGGATATTCGGTTGGGCCAGATTTGACCGCCGTTGCGTCCAAGTCACATGAGTTTTTGCTTCAGGAAATCTTTGATCCCAATCGCAATCTCGATAGTAGATACGTTGCATACCAAGCCATTACGGATTCAGGCAGAACCGTGAGCGGTCTATTGTTGGCTGAAACGCAAGCCAACATAACACTTCGTGGCCCCGATGCCAAAGACGAATCACTAGTCCGGTCCGAGTTAGAAGAATTGGTTAGCAATCGACTGAGCCTTATGCCGGAAGGGCTGGAAAAAGTTCTTTCCAAGCAAGACATCGCAGACATTCTCTCATACCTCGACACTTGGATAAGCAATCGAAAGTCATTTCCGGGAAATACACCCAGGATTGTCAAGCCGCTGCCGCAAGTCGCTGTTTTGTCCGCTCAATTTGCAGAGATTTACGGGTCAGCCATCGCATTCGAGGAGCAGTATAAGAACATAGGAATGTGGCATGCCAAAGACGATTACGTAGTGTGGAACGTGGACATTCCAAAAGATGGTACGTTCGATGTTTGGATCGACTGGGCTTGTGAAGCAAGTTCGGCTGGTAACAGTTTTGTATTGGAATGTGGCGACCAACAGATTTCGGGAATTGCGCAATCCACGATCACTTGGGCGAACTATCTTCAGAAGAAAATAGGGACCATACGTCTTCAATCAGGTTTGCAGCGTATCGCGATGCGTCCGGCATCGGAAGATCTTAAAGGTGCCTTGCTCGATTTGCGAGCAGTCTATCTGGTTCCTGAAGGCCAATCCCTTCGGTTAAATGCCATGCCACCAATATCGGAAACTGTGAGGACGGAGAGTGGAAAAACCAACACCGCGGATTTGAGCGAAATAGCCGCCAAGATTTTCGACGACTCGCAAACAACGGATGCGAGAATGGAATGGATCAAGACAAACGTTGGGCGCGCGGCTGAATTGGTAGCAGCAATGACAAAAGACATGCCGATGAACGAAGCGGAAGAGTACCGACGCATTCCCTGGATATGGAACGTAGCCATCGCAGCCGGCAAAGAAAACGATACGCAGGTAATTCGCGAACTCTTGCGAGCGAGTCTGCCGATGGCCGGACAACCGCTTCGAGACTGGCAATCCGTTGTCATTGGCGGAGGAGTCATCAATGGATTATCACTAACCGGCCACTGGCCACGAACGCGCGTGAAAGAGATCATTAAGAATGAAACAGATCTAATGACAAGATGGGCTCGATGCATTGAGCTTTCCGCGAAAATGGCCGACGACGACAAAGTTAGGGTAGGAACTCGATACGATGCCCTCCGCATCATTCCGATGAATCCGACTCAGCAACATCTTGATCAATTGCGAAAATACCTCGAGCCGAGCGTAAACGGCGAGTTGCAAATGGGAGCTGTCAGCGGTTTAAGCGATGTCGAGTTACCGGTTGTAGCAACCTGGATCAAAGAGAGGATGAAGGATCTCAGACCGACCAATCGTCGCTTGGCCATTGAAGCCCTCGGACGAAACGACGACCGGCTATCGACATTGTTGGATTTGATTCAATCCGGTGCGATCCATCGCGGGGAGATGCCAGAGACCGCCATCGAAAAGTTGCGTCGGACCAATAATCCATTGCTTCGCCCCAAAGCGCAATCGATCTTGCAATTGAGCGAAAAGTGAACGAGGCCAACGACGCTAACTAGGATCTATGCGGCCCGATAAAGATGATCGCGAGTTGGAGGCATTCCAGATACTCCCTTGGACGCTTTCTTGCTCGAGACCACTTGATAGATCTTGATCGAACCTGCCGTGAATCCACCCGACGCACCGGCTAAGTAAGCGACCCACAATCGGTACCGTTCGGCGCCCACCAATGCGATTGCTCGGTCCTTATTCGCTGACAAGTTCTTGCACCAAAAACGCGTCGTTAACGCATAGTGCTCTCGCCATGATTCCACGTCATGCACCTCGAACCCAGTCTGTTCCATGAAGTCGGTTGTCATTCCGACGGGAATCAACTCCGATCCAGGGAAGATGTACTTCAACAAAAACTTGCGTTCCGGCCGAATGCGTGCCGAATATTTCTTTGACGATTTGGAGCTTCGAGCAATCGCATGGTTGAGCACCATGCCACGGTCACGTAGCAGTGAATTGATTTTGCTGAAGTAGCGAGGGTAGTTCGCAACCCCAATATGCTCCGACATTCCAATGCTAGAAATCTTGTCGTAAGTACCTTGGTGGTCCGCATAGTCACAGATTTGGACCGTGACTTTATCGGTCAGACCTAGTTGTTCGATCTTTGCCTTCGCGTATTCGAATTGCTGTTGGGACAGCGTGATGCCGTGTGCGGTAACTCCAAAGTTCATCGCTGCATGGCAGATCAATCCACCCCAACCGCATCCGATATCCAGCATTCGGTCACCTGGCTCAAGCCGAAGCTTGCGGCAAATCATATCTAATTTGTCATGCTGGGCTTGATCAAGCGAATTGGACCAATCTCGAAAATACCCACAGGTATACATCATTTCAGAGCCAAGAAACAACTTGTAAAACTCGTTGCCTACGTCGTAATGAAATTGAATGTAATCGATATTCTTGCGTCTCGACTCTTCGCGACCAACCATATCATTGCGAAACCCTTGACTCAAGTCTGCAATTTCCGTTTTGGCAAACAAGAACGGAAGTGCGCGTTTCGCTAGCATTGTTTTGCTGATTTGCTTTAGTTTTTCGCGATTCGATTGTCGCGTCTTTAAGGCCTCTGAGAAGTCGATTAAGTCGCCACCTTCGAAGTCAATATGCCCGGTGGCGTAGAGTCGAACCAAGGTTTCCAGGCTTGGGCGCCTTATCAACGATCCTATTACTCCAGGTCCGGATAAACCAATAATAAACTTTCCGTCTGCCTCCGCCCCCAGCGGGATGATTTCGCCATTCCAAAGCCGCACCGACACGTTCAAATTGAGTGGTTCGGCAACGGCATCAAGCAACTTTTTGATTGAATCTATTTGCGATTTGCTCGAAAAAAGCAGTTTCATCTGGGGTCTCCAATGCTAACTTAGAACGACGACTCCACGGAGACTACCAAAAACATATCGAGTATGCGAAGACCAATTTCATTCGAGTTTATCAAGCTACAAGCGATCCTCGTATCAACGATCGTCTTCGACGGTTTTCGCAGGCTAACGATTCCCTCTAGGCGAGCGGCAGAATGAGTCATACCCTTCCCTCGCTTTGCTCGACCCTCACGGAGGGAGGGTGAAGTCACTCTCCCTCTGGGAGAGTCGGCCTGAAAGGCCGGTGAGGGGTTGCATCACACTCGTAGGTCTCAGCCTGCCGCTCGCCTTACTGCGAAGAACGGGTTGGGCTGATCTTGCGAGAGTTTCGCCTCCTTTTTCTGCTGACATAAAAAAACCTTGCATTCTCTGCACGTGCATAAAAATACTTCTTTGCCCTTTCCGCGGCGACCACGTAAAGTAGCGTTAGTCCAATCAACATCAACATCAGTGGAGCGGGCAAAGGGACAAAGCCAAAAAGCGTATTGAAGGGAAGGTAGGGCAACACAAGTGTGAACCCGATCACTACGATCGTGCTCGCCAGCAAAAGCGTTCCTGGCCTACTGCGAAAAAACACCCTGCGAGTTCGGACAACCATTGCAATCACCAGTTCAGTCAGCAGCGACTCGATGAACCAACCGGTACGGAATTCCTCCTCCGTTGCACTAAACACAAATAAAAGGATACCAAACGTCAGAAAGTCGAAGATCGAACTGACAAGGCCGAAGAGTACCATGTAGCGGCTGATAAACTTGTTATCCCATCGACGAGGTTTAGCTACCCACTCCTCGTCCACATTGTCCCCTGCAATTGCGGTGCCCGGAATATCCGACAAGAAATTGTTAAGCAAGATCTGTGACGCGAGCAGGGGCAGAAACGGCAAGAACATAGAAGCAACCGCCATGCTGAACATGTTGCCGAAGTTGGCGCTGATCGTCGTTAGGATGTATTTAAGTGTATTCGCAAAGGTCTTACGCCCTTCCTCAATTCCCTCCCGAAGAATGTCAAGGTTTTGCTCTAGAAGAACCATATCAGACGCATCTTTTGCAACATCGACGGCAGTATCGACTGAGATGCCCACATCGGCAGCATGAAGCGCCGGAGCGTCATTGATACCGTCTCCCATGTAACCGACGACATGCCCGCTCTTTTGCAAGGCCAGGATGATGCGTTCCTTCTGATTGGGATCCACCTCGGCAAAGATAGATGTGCGCTCTGCGGCGTGCCAAAGCGCCTCATCGCCCATGCCGTTCAAGTCATTTCCCGTCAACAAACCGCCAGCAGGTAACTTAACCGATTCTGCCACATGCCTCGCGACCAACTGATTGTCGCCGGTGATAATCTTGAGGTGTACGCCAAGTTGGCCTAGGTCTAGAATGGTTTTCGCGACATCGGACTTGGGTGGATCAAAGAACAACAAGAATCCATTAAACTGAAGTGCATCCTCATCCTTGCGTGAATACGATTCGGACCTGGATTCGATCGGTTTGGTGGCTACACCCAGGACGCGGAAGCCTTGGCCACTCCATTGGGTGTAAAGATTATTGAGTTCCATCCGTTTGGCTTCATCTAACGGCAATACCACTTTCTCGACATGTATTGAATTGCACACTTGCAAGACATTGGCGAGTGCTCCTTTCGTAATAAGTGTTCTCGAATCCTGTTTGTCGGCGACGATCACACTCAATCGCTTTCGAACAAAGTCGTAAGGGATCTCGGCGACCTTTTGCTCGGTGCTGTTGACCATTCCCGCTTGGGTCACGTGCGCATTGATTGCCTCATCCAAGGGATTGTTCAGGCCGGTTTGGTAATGCGCATTGAGATATGCGTAATTTAGTACAGAGTCCGAGGCCTTTCCTCGCGGATCCAGTGCCTCCTTCAAAATGACGACTCCCTCCGTCAGCGTGCCCGTCTTATCCGTACAGAGTACATCCATGCTTCCGAAGTTTTCAATCGCATTGAGCCTTCTAACGATAACACCGCGCTTGGCCATCCGCTGTGCGCCGTGTGCGAGCGTGATACTGATGATCGCAGGCAGTAGCTCTGGTGTCAGACCGACCGCTAGGGCAAGCGCGAAGAGCAAGGAATCCAAGGCAGGTTTGTGTCGGATGACATTGATGGATAAAACGACGACGACCATCACCATCATGACGCGCGTGAGCAAATAGCCGAATTGCTGCACTCCGCGCTCAAACTCTGTGTCTGGTGGTCGCAACTTGAGATGCTCCGCGATCTGTCCAAACACGGTTAACTTAGCGGTCTGAACAATCAGCACGCTCGCCGTTCCACTTCGGACGCTGGTACCCATGAACACGCAGTTCAATCGTTCCATCAAGCTGGCGTTGGCCTCTACTTTCCCTGGCCTCTTTTCCACCGGGAATACTTCACCCGTAAGCACGGCTTGGTTTACAAACAAGTCATTTGCCTCCAAGACAACTCCATCGGCTGGAATCAAGCTGCCTGCCGAAAGCAGCACGATGTCCCCCGGCATGACATCTTTGGAGAGGACTACCCGAGATTGACCTTCCCGCAAAACGCTCGACTTGATCGTGACCTTCGATCGCAGTTTCTCAATCGCGTCGCTTGCGCGATATTCCTGCACGAAACCCAATGTTGTACTACCTAGTACCACAGCAATCACAATCAATGCGTCCGGCCATTCCCCTGCGATGGCGGAAATAATAGCCGCGACGACCAAAATCAATACCAGCGGACTTTTGAACTGGTTCAAAAGCAACCCCAAAGCGGAGGTTTGGTCTCCTGCTTTGATCGCGTTCGGTCCATATTGTTCCAGACGACGCTCAGCGTCCGCTTGGCTGAGACCTTTCGTCGACGAACGCAACTGGAGCAAGAGCTGCTCAGACGGAGTACTCCAATACGACGCGAGTTCCGCTGAATCTCCATCGTGGCGGTCTGCGTGTGCATCGTGTGTAAAAAACTTGGGCCAAATGTTCACTTGTTGTCCCTTTTGGAGTGCTGGGCTTCATCTCAGCTTTTAAATCACATTGTCGAAGTCAACATGATACCCAATACAACCAGCGCCAGTGGGAGCAAGTTCTCTTTTCCAGCTTTGCCAGCGCCAAACAAGAGTGGCAATAACCCAATAAAACTAGAATGTTTAATTTTCGGGTCGTGAGCGGCAAGGAGCCAGCCGCCGGTATTTTTAGGAACCGGCGGCTAGTGCCTTGCCGCTCACAAATAATTAGGGATGAACCTCAAAAGCTACAAGCTCATTTTTTCGATCCACGTACTAACTTCCGCCAAATCAGCAGCACCTATCATAGTGAATTGACGATCTTTATGCTTCCAGCTCACGGCTAATTGCCCCGCTGATTCAATGATCCGGCATTGGGTGCCTGAACACTGAGTTTCGATTGAGGGCAAATCTCCAAACCAGACGGGTTGCTCGTCTTTGTGCTCGAAGACGAGCAACGACCGACCGTCTTGCCTCGCGCAAATGCTTGCAGTGCACTTACAACATGGCATTTTGAGAACATGGGTTGAAACGCGATCGAACCCAACGGGTACACTGTCAAACAAGGAAGGCCGATACCCGATGAACTTAGTCGCAGCTTCCGCATCGAGTTGTTTGCCATCGTACTTGTCGATAAGGCTGGATATTGCTAGTTGTGGAGACGTTTGAGCAAGGTCGATCACTTGGCGAAAGTCAACTGCAAGCGCATCACGATCATTCTTATGCTCATGCTCATGCTTTGTATGAGACGAGTTTTTCGCAATGTCCCGATTACCATAGGGTTTTAAAACAAGACTTGCGAATACCAAGACCAAGGATGCGGCGACAGCGAGGGCTGGTACGCTCCATGCAAGGAACAACCGAGTGTAAGTTTGCTTTTTGGTTGGGAGAGCAGACTCTATGCGACTCCAAATTGCTTCCGTATCGACAGTCACTTCGTCTTCTCGCATCCAGTCGCCAATGCGTTTCAAAGACTGTATAACGCCTTGACAGGATGCGCAAGTACCAACGTGGATCGAAATCAGCTCGGTTGTATTCGAGTCCAATTTGCCATCCATGAAGTCAGAAAGTTTATTAGAAACACTTTCGCAATTCATTGCGAGGAAACCTCCCAACCTAACTGAGTGAGGGCGGACCGAAGTTCGGACCTAGCTTTATTGAGTCGCGAGCCGACCGTGCCTTCGGGCACACCGAGTACTTCTGCAATCTCTTGATAGTCAAATCCTTCGACTTCTTTCATATGCAACAGGGCTCGCTGGTCACCGGATAAATAATTCATTGCGATTCCAAGCACTTCGGCGTCTTCGCGTGTCGAATGCTCATTCGTGATGATGTGTTGCGGGTCAGAGTTTGCCGCATATTCGCGAACGCGCACCTGTTCTCGCTTTGTTCGGCGAAGATGTTGGAGTGCTTGATTGACGGCCATTCGGTGAACCCACGTCTCAAAGGACGACTCAAATCGAAATTGCTTGATTTTCGCGAACAAGGTTATGAAGATATCTTGGACCACATCATCGACATGGTCTTGCCCGACCATACGTCGCACAATACGGAAAACTTGCGCGGCAACATGCTGGTAGATTCTCTTTTGTGATTCACGGTCGCCGCGACAAGCTCCGCGAATCCATTCCGCCAACTCGCCTCGGGATTGCTCGTCACATTGAGCGCGACTATCTTTTGATGACACGATGGGCTCTAGCCTTCACACAAATGGAAGAAATTGTTTGGAAGTCTATGCCGATTTCAATCGCGAATAGAAATCCATCCAAAATCACTTGCTCGATGGAACAACAGATCTTCCGTTCGAAATCAAGATATCCAAATGCAGGCTAGGCATTGCCACGAACGACCAACGGGTCGGTGACAATCAGGAGGTGAATATGCTGTACTTGTATTCGTAGGAGTTGGCGGACGATCGAAAATGCTTGAAGCAGCACAAAATGGTTGCAGGGGCGCAAGTCTGTGTGCCCCAATAGACCAGTCGTCCGGAGCGGATAGGGACAGTAAACGAACGCATTTGCATTTGCTGTCGCTGGATACACTCGCCGTCCTCTTGTTCGAAGGCAATAGTTTGGATGCGAGTATGGGCGTTTTTGAGTCAATACGGTGTTGGCAGCACTTCGGGCAAGTTTTTTCGCTGGAAGGACTCTCGGACAGAGCCTGAGATGGTACGCTCCGTTGGACGGAAATGGTTAACGCCGTGGCAAGAAATCGAGGGAAGCAGCAGCACGAAGGCCCACCAGCAATTTGGCTAAGCGAAACTGCAATAAGGAGGGCTATTTTTAAGGCGTATGGGTGCATATTCCTATCTTCCAATCCAATGTACCTTCGCTCAAGATACGCTGCTTTGGATGCTCGCGTCGATGGGATCCTTCATGGAAAATGGGATTTTGGATCAATTCCAACATTTATCTCCTTGTCGTGAAGGATCCTGCCGTGTCAAGCGTCCAATAGGTCATTCGGTCAACATGGGTTGCGGATTACTGCTGATTTCGAACCAATCTTTAGAAGTTAAACAATGAGAACTATTGCTGTTTTGGGTGGAGTTGGGTTGCTTGGAGTGGTGTTGAATTGCTGTAACACCAAATCGACTACGATCGCAGTTTCAAAGGACACTAGATCATGGCGATTGCAGAGAAGCGTCGATTTTTTAATTATCGTGAAGGGAATTCGGGGGCGGTGCATCTAATAGACAAAGCCGCTTCCAGAACCGAGAATCTGGTCGTGAGAATTACGGTAGACAAAATAACGCGCAGACCGAACTAAAAATCGGTAGGTGACTTAATGAGTAAGCCGGTGTGTTGGAATCGTGTAGTGATTCCATTGCACCGGCTTTTTTTATTGCGTTAACGCGACTAGCAATCGCGAGATTTCAAACAATGTGTTTCGTAGCGTGGGCATGTTGCCTTCGTGACTAGTTCGTAGAATAATTTCAGGAAAGTCGATCATGAAAAATCCACTTAACAATCGTAGATTCGCTTTTGCCAAGATTGCAATGGCCTTACTTGCGGTGACCGCGACCGCATTCGCTGCCGCACCAGCCGCGGATAGCCCGCATGCGTCTCATATGCTCAAGTGTGCATCGGTATGCGCCGATTGCCAAGTTCAATGTGATTCTTGTTTTCAACATTGCGCTGGGCTGGTAGCCGAAGGGAAAAAAGACCATGCCAAGTGCATGAATTTGTGCGTGGACTGTGCGGACTGCTGCAAGATGTGCGCTTCCCTTTGTGCTCGTCAAAGTTCTCTGTGCGCTCACGCCTGCGAATGCTGCACCAAATGCTGTGAAGAATGCGCGGCAGCCTGCGAAAAATTTCCAGATGACAAACACATGGCCGCCTGCGCCAAGTCTTGTCGCAACTGCGCGAAAGAGTGCTCGGCGATGGCCAAAATGATGAAATAATGCACTTTGCCGGCTGAGCAATTGTACGATTGCGTTTTGCGATTTTGCACTTTCGAGGTGCGGCTGTGATTTTATTCGCAAGGTGCAAAACATTGTCGCCTTTTGCTCCGCATAAGTGCGTTGACGAGACGCACTTTCGCCGAGCGAAAGGCGACAATAGTATCTCTAAGGTTGGGCCGTTAAAACTGTCGTTCCTGTCGTTAACAATTGAAATCGCAATGCCCCGGCATCATAGGGAGCGCGTTGACGAAGGCATGGAGCTGGCGAGCCGAGACGATAGTGCCCGGTGCTGTAACGTTCTTCGAGTGGCCGTTGCAGATAGGATTGATACGGCAAAAAAGCGATGTTAGAAAAAAATGTCGCCCCCGAAACGAGCGGTTGAAGGTACGGAAAACGCTCCTGCCCGTGTCTTTCCAACATCGTTTCTTCGAAATAGACTGGCTGAACGCAAAAGACGGGCGCAGTCCATGTTTTTCTGTCTAAGACCCAAAAGCCGTAGCGGTCCGCACCGTAAGGGAGTTGTATCGTGGCAGGCAACCTGCCGACTACTAAGTCCTCTGGGGTCGAACCCGTACCCACGCCTTGAATGGACGTGTTGGGTATGGACAATGCCGGCAAAACGATCGGTTCGCGATTCTTGACCTGCGAATTATCTTTAGGATCCGTGAAACGCGTTCCCGCGGTGTCTTTCGAATCATCTGTTTGATCCGAGGCTGCCCCTTGAGCGGGACTCTGTTCGGGCTTGAGGCTCGTCACAACTTCAGACGAATTGCCAGCATTTCGCCCGTCAGTCTTTTGGAATGCCTCTTTTGCCGAGCCTAACGGCGGGACCGTGTCGGCTGCCGGCAGTCGCTTTGACGCGGAACGGAAAACATTTTCTTGTGCTTGCAATGCACTGCACGAAACTGCTAGGCCAAGTCCAGCGAGACAGGTTGACCTGTTGAGGTACGTTAACAACTCAGTCGTGAGTGCCATCCTGCCACCTGCAAAAAAAGTGTATGAAAAGTCGACCTAGGGGTAGACCGATGGCAATGCACCGGTGGTCGACTTGGTGAAGTTCTCGGCATAAAGCGACTGTTCGCTTAAGGATTGCAACAGGAATTCAGGTTGTAAGTGCCGAGGTCCACCGAAACGACGGTCGTAGCCGTCAATCTCTTCCAAATCGTCTACTGTGGCAGCTTGCCAACCTGAAAGACCAGAACAAAAATCAAGATGCTAAGCAGAATCAGAGAAACCGATGCCAGCAAAATGACCATGGTCAACTGCTGTCGGCGCTTTTGTATTCGTTTTTTGAGGACCGCGCCAGAACGAATGGTGGGCTGACCATCAAGTCGAATGTCCGATTTTGTGTTGGCAGCATCGGATCGATCCGCTGAGAGAATTTCATTCGGACTTGTCGCCATTGCGGGTACTGGATGTAGGCTGGAAAATAATTCGGGCACAAGCAGGCTTGCTAATTGCCATTGAGCCAAACCCTCGCGCCAAAGAAAAGAATCAGCCGTTACTCGCGACTCCGTTATCCAATTCATCAACAAGGCCGACGAGGCAGGGCCAAATTGACCGCCACTGGGTGGTCGAACAAACCACTTTGCGTCAACCGCGATTGCCAACACGTCGGGCATCTCAATGGATTCGCTCTTCGGATTCTCTGAGGCTTTTGGATCATTCTCCGTTAACACTGCGCTCTGAGCCTGGGATACGCTTGCAATCTCTCTTGAATCAATTGGGGCACTGGAGCCAATTGGGGTCGATTCGAGGGTGATGGAAACGGAATCCGAAGCTTTTAATTCAAGATTAGCATTCTTTGACGGACTTCTTTTTTTTGATTGACTTTCTTTTTGGAAGGCTTCGCGAACTCTCATTACCGACGGATTGTCCGGTCCATCCTCCAGCGCAAAGGAATAGGAAGCGTCTGCGAATGGTATTCGAAAAGACCCATTGCAGTTCGGACACTTTCCTCGCTTACCTGCTTGGAAGTCCTTAACATGCAGTGCGTAGCTACAAAGATGGCAAACAAAATGTATTCCCATGATAAAACGTTCTCCGTTGCCAGTCGCTATTTGTAGGTTTCATGGCATTTGTTGCACGCTTGATCGATTCGACCTACCGCCATCCTCGCTAGATCCGCGTCATTTGAGCGGGTCGCTTTGACGACGTCGAGCGAGGCTTGGGTCATGACAACAGCAAATTGTTTGTACTCTGCGTCTTCGGAATCGGTCATGCCTGGTTGTTGAATGATATTTCCAAACATGGCTATCAGCTCCGCATATTTGATGACCTCCTCCTGACTATCTCGAAACTTCTTCTCGTTATTTGTTGATGGAAGTAAATTTTCGCGTAAAGCCCATTCCAGTATTTGCATGGAAGGCCCGCGGTCCGCAGTGTCTGCCCAGCTTACTTCCTCCGCGTTTCCGGCTAATTTGGTACCCTTGAGCAGGTTTTGCAGATCCTGCTGTCGCAGTTTGGCTTCGTTAAAAACAGGTTGCGTTCCCACTTTGCAATTGGCGGCCATACGCGCGAAGACGCGTTGAGCGTATGCCGCTGACGATTGCCACCGGATTTCCTCTGGATACAACGCAATCACGCCCATGGCGGAGGCCATAAGGGTGAATTCTTTGCGAGCATCCGCGACGGCACCCGAAAACTTGGCCGGCGTGGTAATCATCCCATCGAGCCTCGTTTTGGATTCCTTGATGATGTCCTCAATGGTGGAGGCACTAACCATCTCTTTCCAAATGGAGTTGCCCTTGGCCGAACTCATTTCCACTCCGGTTTCGTTGCTGTCGCTTTTCGTATCCGGTTTGCTATGAGCAGCCAAGGCCGACTGGGGACTTGGCATTTCTCCGTGCAGTTGACTCAAAGCGTCGCTAAAAAAAACACCGGAAAACTCATTCGGCTGGAAAGTGGGAGGAGCCGCCCGTTTTGGCTTTTTCACAGAACGCTGGGCATGGGCCGTTGAACCCAAAAGGGTCAAACAGAAGACCAATACAACAGTTTGACGAAATTCCATAGTATTTTAAAACGAGTTTCGCAATGCGAAAGGGGACTGGCAAGCTCGAATTCACTGAGCGTATTTTACTCGTCCATGGCTGTCGATGCCAACGGGCTGCAGAAGGCTTTGTCGGTAATACTTGAGGCCTGGGAAAAAGAAACAACCACCGGCAACGAGGCCGAAAATAAGGTGAGCTACCCTTGGAAACGCCAACATCAACGCGCTCGAGGCAAACAGACAAAGCGCTTGTATGTAAAATACACCACTCAGAATCCCAGCCTTGATCAAAAATACCATGCCGGTGATGATTGCAATCAACGGCGTCAAAGTCAAAGGGGGCAATACCAGCCACCACTCAATTGGGAAAAGTGCTCCGATTCCAATCAAACTAGCACCCCAAACGTGCGCGATTTGGCGTTCGACAAACGTGACCGGCCCCATCCGTCTTCTTAGAGCCCAGAAAACCGCCGCCCATGTTCCCAGTCCTACAATCCAAAGCAGCATAAACGACGAACGACTGGGTTTATCACCCTGCAGCAATTGCAGAACTTGTGTCAACACGCAGGCGATCACCAAAACCAACGAATGCCACATCCATAGCAGTCCCCAATTCTCCAGGATTGGGGCGTGATGGGTTTCACGAAACCATCTGGCAATCACTTGAACAAATTGCCCAGACCTTGCCGAGATGGGTTCGTCATTCAAGAACGCTTGGAGATCATTTGCCAACGCTTCTGCGGAGGAATACCTGAGATCGGACGGTTTTTGCAAACAGCGAACCACGATCATCTCTAGATCACGATCCACCTTGGGTTCAATCATTCTCGGAAGAGGCGGATCTTGTTCAAGAATCTTCAAGAGAAGATCGACCGGTGACTGAGCGATGTGCGGAGGACGCCCTGTCAGAGCATGATAAAGCACCGTTCCTAAACTATAAATATCCGAAGCCGGTCCAATCTTTCCCATCCGTCCACTTGCTTGCTCAGGGCTCATGTAAGTAGGCGTCCCAAGAACGACACCGGTACGGGTCAAGGAGGTCTCACTGCCATCGGCTTGTTTAGCCAACCCGAAATCCGTGAGTTTCGCACTACCAAGTTCATCGATCAGAATGTTGGAAGGCTTAATGTCGCGATGCACCACTCCTGCCTGATGGGCAAAATGGACGGCTCGACAGATCTGTTCCAAATAGGTGGCGGCATGTCTATGCGACACACCCTCGTTGGCCATCAAGTCGGATAAGGTCCGACCTTTGATAAACTTCATCGCAAAGAATGGGCGTCCGTCAAACTCACCCACGTCAAAGACGGGTACGATTCCAACATGCTCGAGTTTGGCGGTCGCTCTGGCTTCTGCGAAGAAGCGTTGCCGCTCAATCGGAGAGGCCAACCGATCCCCAAGGATCATCTTGACCGCTACTTCGCGGTTGAGACTGATCTGGTTTGCTCGATAGACGATTCCCATGCCCCCTCGCCCGACCACCTCGATCAGTTGATAATCCCCTAAAGTGCAAGGCAAACTCAATTGCCACTGCCCCGAATCGGACTTCGGCTCGGACTGCTCGATAAGTCTCGCCTCCGCCCCTCCGACAGCATCGGTTACCAGCACAGTTCCCCACAAGAACATTAAGTCCGATGCATGCTCCGGATGCAGATGGCAAACCGCATGGATATCGATGGGCTCTCCACGTTGCATGCGATCCGTCAATTGGCTAACGATGATGGCTAATTTGGCCTCGGATTCCGACTCGGGTTCGTCCGAATCATCATCAGCCGCACTCATTCTTCCAGGTCCTTTTGCAGAGCTGGCATACCTTCTATGATCTCCCGCAATCGTTTTAGAGCTCTCAAATACCGCATACTGGCTGCAGGTTCGGTCAAGCCAAGGGATTGCGCTATTTCTTGATTGTCAAGTTGTTCGTAGTGGCGCATCAAAATGATTTCACGATCATTGTCGCGTAGCATTTGTACCGCAGACTCAATTTGCGAAGCCAATTCTCGTTGCGTCGCAGCAGCAGCCGGCGTGAGGGCTTGATCACGAAACTGATTGGCCAATTCAATCGTGGATTGATCGAAAGGTCCTTTTCCAGGTTGCGGTTGTTCTCGATCGATACTCCGCTTGGCCGAAACCCTATGTCGCCGATGAGCATCAATGATACGATCTTTGGCAATTTGGCGGATCCAAAGATGGAAGGGGATGACCGGATTTTTCAAATAGTCGGAGAGACGCCGGTTTGCCTCAATCAAAACGTCTTGAATTACATCGCTAACGTCCATTCGCTGCATGAGCCGTTGGTCCAAACGCAACTGGATCATGCGGCGAAGCGAATTACGATGCCGATCCATGAGTTCCTCGACGGCCACAGCTTGACCGTCCCGGACATTATTGAGAAGTTCGGCGGTGACCTCACCGTCGGGCCAAATAGAGTTGTTCATCGGTTTTTCTGCTGGATTTTCGTTCATTTGAACTATTCTAGCTCAATGTCCAGGGGGGCGGCAGACGCGTGTTCAATGAAATGGTGGTCTTACGGTCTTGACGTAACCTGCTGGCATTTTTCGACGAACGCACCTCGGCCCTTTTTTTACCCTTTGGTAGCATGCTAGAAATACCGATTCGATTGAGATACAGTTACAGTAATTGACTGTTTCGATCTTGAACACGTATTCTAAATTCCACCTCTCAAATTTGGAGTTACAGAAATTGACAGCACATCGATGGTACTCAAATAGGAATTGTTGTTTCAAAGCCGGTTATTGGCTGTTCGTACTTCTTCAAGCAAGTTTCACCTGGGGGCAAGAGGCGCCTATCCTTCAGACGGAATTCCTCTACGAGAAAGCACCGTTTCCAAGTTGCCACGCCTCGACCATCGTAGAGGCAGCGGATGGCACGCTCGTATCCGCTTGGTTTGGAGGCACCAGAGAAAAGCATCCCGATGTCGGCATTTGGGTCTCGCGAAAAGTTAACCAAGCGTGGACTGCTCCAGTCGAAGTCGCGAACGGAGTTCAATACCAAAAGATCGATGGAACACTCGTGCGCCATCCGGCTTGGAACCCCGTCTTGTTTCAACCCAAGAATGGGCCCTTGCTTCTATTTTATAAAGTCGGTCCGAACCCGCAAACGTGGTGGGGGCTCCTTTCCACTTCAAACGACAGTGGAAAGACTTGGACAGTACCACGTCGACTGCCCGAAGGGATCCTCGGACCGATCAAGAATAAACCCATTGAACTAGCAGATGGTGTCATCATTTGTCCCAGCAGCACCGAGGCGCCAGACACGGATTTGTGGCAAGTTCACATGGAACTTACCTCGGACCAAGGATTGACATGGCAGCGAACAATGTCGCTCAACGATGGCAAATCCTTTGGTGCCATCCAGCCGAGCCTGCTTAAATTGTCAGAGAAAGAGCTTATAGCGGTCGGGCGCACGAAACAAAAAAGGGTTTTCGAAATACGATCCCAAGATGGCGGGATAACTTGGGGAGAGATGCATGCAAGCTCACTGCCCAACCCAAATTCAGGCGTGGATGCGGTTACGCTTGTCGATTCGCGCCATTTATTGGTTTACAATCATGTCTCAGGAAAACAAGATAGCTGGGGAGAGCGTTCGCCCTTAAACCTTGCCATTTCCAAAGATGGATCTACTTGGCAGGCTGCTTTGAAGCTTGAGGATACACCCAAAGGGGAATTTAGCTATCCCGCCGTCATCCAAACTCGCGACGGTTTGGTACATGTCACCTACACTTGGAATCGCAAGAGGATTAAGCACGTTGTGATCGATCCCAAGAAGATTCAACCACGCGATTTCAATCAGGGAAATTGGCCGGAATAAACCTTGGCATGAAATGCCCCCGAGTTTACTCGGGGGATGCGTACCATAACTCTAGAGCAGAGGTCCCCAACCCTCGGTAAGGCGAACGTCAGGCTGAAAACTACCAGTATGATGCAATCCCTCTCCGGCCTTTCAGGCCGACTCTCCCAGAGGGAGAGTGACTTCACCCTCCCTTAGGGAGGGTCGAGCGGAGCGAGGGGAGGGTATGAATCATTCTGCCGCTCGCCTAACGATGAGTCATAAAGCTGATTTCATTTCAATCCCCAACCGTAATTCTTTGTTTACTTAGCCAGCGCGCTTGAGTACGGATTGTTCAACGGTCGTAGTTGGTAACGCGACCTTTTGCAACATACCACCCTGTACCGGCGCTGCAAAAATGGTTGACTTGGAATGGCACAGCCTTGGCAACCAATCCGTGATGGCCCGTCCCTGTTGACTATCGACGCCCCAGCAACCGTCGATAATGATCAAGTCGCTTGGCAAGACCGTGTGTGCGACACGTGCCAGAGCATTGGTCGGGTCGCCTGGAATTAAGTGTGCTTTCACGCCAAACTCGGCCAGCATGCGATGTGCCGCTTTTAGGTTCATGTGCGGCACGCCAGCGGCCGCCGACTCGAAGGCGTCTACGCCGACATACCGAATCTGCGAGACACCCTCTGGTAAGGTGCACAAAGGCAAAACTTGCTTGATCCGCTCCCCCGATCCTAGGCCGATTTCAAGAATCGATGCAAAGGGATTCTCGATAACGTGGAGGAACAGTGCCCGTTCGCTTACGGGTTTGGAGAAGTAGCGCCAGTAGAGACGTTGTACCCAACTCAACCGAGCCATGATTCGAATTCTCCGGTGCGAGCGCGTTTTATGATTTGGCTAAAAAAGATCAAAATGGCCGCGTTTGGAACCGGACTTCTGCATCCATGCATTGTTCCAGCTCCCAGCGGCAAAAACCATTTCTCCATGGAATGCAGAATCCGCTCGTTCGCTTCCTTGCGACAGACCGTTTCCGCTGAAGAAATTGAAGCTGATTAGCCAACTTCACTCTTATTCCCAATTTTTGCATGGGGAATTTGAGTTGAAGCAGACCGCAACAACTGTACTGACTTCTTTCGGCAGACGAAGGATTTAGAATTCAGACCGGTTCAACGAACCGGAATCTCTTGTGCAAAACGCCTACTGTAACGATCGAATCGATTACGCTAGCAAACATCAGGCGAGAGCTGTTGCTTCACAACTGGTATTTTGTTGAGAATCGTGGCAGTGACCTAGCTTTGAGGCGAGCGGCAGACTGAGTTCTACCCTCCCCTCGCTTCGCTCGACCCTCCCGGAGGGAGGGTGAAGTAACTCTCCCCTTGGGAGAGTCGGCCTGAAAGGTCGGAGAGCGTAGATGCATTTGGTAGTTTTCAGCCTGCCGTTCGCCTAATTGGCCTTCAAACCTTTTCACACCCAGGTTTTCATCGAATGAATCCGGCTCGATCGCCAAAGCAATTCGGAACGGGAGATGGTCCGTTACCGCAAAAACGCGACCAAGCAAAACGCGACCAAGCAAATAGGGAATCCGCCTGGGCTTACCGCCCATTTTGGGAGCAATGCGAACGCAGATTAGCCTTGTCGTCGATGCCCTGGATGCCCTGGAGCATCGGACCACAGGAATCCGCCAGCAGTCCCTTTGTAAACGATTTATCCCATTCCGTTGAACACACTTCCAATTCTGTCTACGCCCAACCTCTCGATCCCAACATAGCCCCCGGCATCGAACAACATCTGAGCGAAGCACATTCGCAAACGGGGTGGAATCAAGTGCATTCGCAATTCGGTTTGACTGGTAAGGGCCAGACCGTCGCAGTTATCGATAGTGGAATTGCGTTTGATCATGTGGCGTTGGGCAAAGGATATGGACCGGGATACAAAGTAGTCGGTGGTTGGGATTTTGCTGAGAATGATGCAAGGCCATATGACGATGCACCGGCCGGCTTTCACGGTACGCATGTCGCTGGAATCATTGGAGCCAATGACGGTGTGCATTTAGGGGTCGCCCCCAACGTCAACCTGGTGTCGTTGCGGGTTTTCAACGATGCGGGAAAAGGGGAATTGGCTTGGACTGAAAGCGCGCTCAAATGGGTTCATGAAAATCGAAACAGTTTTGAAAACCCTATCACCACCGTGAATCTCTCGCTAGGTTCCGCTTGGAATTCCAGCACCGTGCCTTCGTGGGGCACACTCGAGGATGAACTTGCCCAGTTGCAGCGGGATGGAATCGTCGTCGTCGCGTCCGCAGGAAATTCCTTTCAACAATACAAAACACCTGGCCTGTCCTATCCTGCGGCAAGTCCATACGTCATTCCTGTTTCTAGTATCGACGCAAATGGGCAACTCAGCGATTTTAGTCAACGCGATGCCCGATCGATTGCGGCACCTGGACGATCCATTGAGAGCACAGTTCCCGACTATTTCTATGGCAAGGATGGCATTTCCAACGATTGGTCAACCGCCAGCGGTACAAGCATGGCAGCTCCTTACATCGCCGGCGCCAGCGTCCTCGTCCGCGAAGCCATGGAATTGGTCGGCATGCAAAATATCACGTCGCAATCGATCTACGAACACTTGAAGTCGACTGCAAACTCGATCTGGGATAGCGTTACAAAACAGAACTATCAGTCGTTGGACCTAGACCGGGCGATCGAGAGCCTGCTCCCAATGGATACCGCTGGCGACTCGCTGGCGACCGGGCAACTAGTTACGATTCAAAACCATTGGCAAACGGGTGGATGGATCAATTCGCTTTCTGACCGAGATGTCTACCGACTTGCCCCAACACAAAACGGGACAGTTTCCGTTCAACTTGGCAGCGACTATGTCGATGATGCTGTCTTCCATCTTTTGCGAAGTGGCCAAGATACTGTCCTGCAAGCGTCCAACGGGCGGTTGTCCTTCTCCGTGTTGGCAGGCGAGTCGATCGGTCTGAGCATTGCAGATCAAAACTCAATTGGTTCGTACCATTTGGACTGGACCTTTGCAGCGGCACCATCTGGTGGTGGCAGAACTGACGGCGGCGGCGGTACTGTCCCTGCAATCCCGACCAGTGTCGTCGATCTCGGTTCGGTCGATGTACTGGAGCGATCGCTCAGCGGCTCGTCGAGATATTCTCTCACGGCAGAGCACACCGGGTTACTAACAGTTGTCGTCGACGCAGGCTCGCAAGCATCCGGTAGCTTGCAAGTATTAAGGCCATCGGTTGCGAATGGAACGTTGATTGACTCAACGGTTATGGACCAACAATGGCGTATCGATCTCAACGTTACCGAGGGCCAACGCATCGAGTTCGTACTTCCTGACGCTTCTAGCCGCAATGTGCATGTCGTAAACCTGCTCCATCAACAAGGCACTGCCCTTACCATCCATGGGACCGATTCGGCGGACAACTTCAAAGTCGATCTCAGCAACGGCATCGTTGCGACTGTGGCTGGAATTTCGTATCAACTCGACAGCAAGACAACGAACAGTCTGACCATGGATGGTCATCAACACAATGACACACTCACGGTCATCGGCTCTACTCAGTCTGAGAAGGCAGAATTACGACCAGGAATTTCAACTTTCGAAAGTGCGCAACTGAGTATCCGTGCGACCCATTTCGAAAACGTTCACTTCCTCGGCGGAGGCGGCCCCGATCGCGCTTATTTGTATGACGCTGAGACTGACGATCGCCTAAATAGTTGGCCAAACAAAGCCGAGTTGACGGGCGTGGGTTATGCGTTTGCGGTCGACCAAATCGAACGCATCTTTGTGCATGCGGTTCAAGGAGGGGATGATCAGGCGTTCGTGTTTGACTCTGTTGGTGACGACAGTTTGAGCG
>Ga0105048_10003848_pt1 | contig 24522 bp, 21 predicted proteins | sample MAT05_FD_78382 | JGI IMG/M metagenome (GOLD analysis project Ga0105048, IMG submission 78382) | Freshwater microbial communities from Lake Fryxell liftoff mats and glacier meltwater in Antarctica - MAT-05 | ecosystem: Environmental > Aquatic > Freshwater > Ice > Liftoff microbial mat | place... | reverse complement strand
GAGATGGGAAATATGAGATGGGAAATATGAGATGGGAAATATGAGATGGGAAATATGAGATGGGAAATATGAGATGGGAGATGGAGATGGGAGATGGGAAATTTCTATTGTCCATGGTCAATCGTCCATGGTCAATCGTCCATCTTCATTCTCAATTCTTAATTATTAATTGTTCCTAGAACCAACTCCCCTTCTTCCTTCTACTTGTTCCTCCTAAACCAAGGACACCAAGCAACGAACGGGTAATGATACTTGCAGCAGTTCGTCCTACTTGTCTTGCCACAGGATTATCTAAGATAGTCTCTAAAGTTCCTTTCTCTGCTTTACCGGAAGACTTAGGCTTATCATCTGATGATGAATCCCCTGCTTCGGCGATCTTTTCATTGAGCAATTCATAGGCACTTTTAGTGTCGGTTTCTTTATTATACTTCGCAGCGATCTTAGATTGTGCAGCGATGGAATTTAATTCTGTCTGAGTCAGAATATCCATACGCGAGCGTGGCGGACAAATCATGGAATGTACCAATGGTGTAGGAATCCCTTTCTCATTCAGCATAGTGACAAAAGCCTCCCCTATTCCCAATTGCGTGATCAGATCTTCGGTTTGATACCAGGTCGTTTCAGGATAATTCTCTGCTACCTTTTTAATATCCTGTCTGTCTTTCGCTGTAAACGCCCGAAGCGCATGTTGTATTTTTAATCCCAACTGACTCAATACAGATTGTGGAATATCATTCGGATTTTGCGTGATAAAAAAGATACCGACTCCCTTCGATCGGATCAGTTTGATCACGGTTTCAAGTTGTTGTAATAAAGCCTCGGTCGCATCCTGAAAGATCAGGTGAGCTTCATCAATGAAGAGAACCAGTTTCGGTTTATCAAGATCGCCGGCCTCTGGTAAGGAGGCATACAATTCGGCAAGCAATTGGAGCATGAAGGTTGAAAACAGTTTCGGTCTGTCTTGCAAATCGGCCACACGAACGATGGAGATCATTCCCCGTCCATCATCGTTGATACGCATCAGGTCGTCTACCTCAAACGATTTTTCTCCAAAGAAAATATCTGCTTTCTGTTGTTGCAATTCGATGATCTTGCGCAGGATGGTTCCTGTTGATTGCGATGAAATATTCCCATAGGTTTCCTTGATCTCCTCCTTCCCTTCATTATTCATATACTGCAATACACGGATCATATCTTTCAGATCGAGTAATGGCAACTGATGATCATCACAATATTTAAAAATCATCGAAACGATCCCTTCCTGTGTATCATTCAACCCGAGGATTTTAGAAAACAACACAGGACCAAATTCTGTCACTGTGGCCCGCAAGCGTGTTCCCGGTTCATTACTCAATGTCAGAAATTCAATGGGATAGGCCGAAGGCGAATAGGTAATCCCTAATTGCACAGCGCGCTCATTCACTTTATCATTGGCTACACCCGCAGCGCCGATTCCGCTCAGATCGCCCTTGATATCCATCATCATCACAGGCACACTCGCATCACTCAAACCTTCGGCTATATGTTGCAGGGTTTTTGTTTTCCCTGTTCCTGTGGCACCGGCGATCAAGCCATGACGGTTCATTGTTTTTAATGGCAGATTTACTTTGCTTCCGGGTATTGGTTTTCCATCAAGAACGGCTCCTCCTAATAAGATCGTTTCGCCTTTGAAGGTATAGGCCTGTTGGATAAATTCTTCGAATGTCATAAGGATATCTTTATTGGGTGAAATTAATTATTTTGATAGGAAGTCCAACTATTGTTTTTGTATTTTTACGCTAACAAACAATTCCATGGACAAGCAACTGGAGAATGAGTTACAGGCGATCGCCTCCAATGTAAACAAACTGAAAACACGCACGCGGCGTCTCGAAACTGAGAACGAAGAACTCAGAAAATCTGTGTTCGGCTATTTGCAGCAACTGGAAGATCAACAGAAAGAGGCGAAACGATTAGCCGAATTGATGAAGCATGGACAGATCAGCGAGTCGTTACCGACAGACAAGAAATTACTACAAAAAGAAATTGACAAGTACCTACAGATGATTGATAAATGTATTGCTTCTGTGAATGCGAAGATGTGATGAAGGGATTTCAATTGTCATTGCAGGTTCATTCTTCCGTATGCCTTCTCGCTGAATAATGATCAGAAGAACGACATACTCCGGCTCATCAATCCTTCCCAGATTGATCTGAAACTTTTCGTCATCTATAACCGCTGGGGGCAGTTGGTCTTTGAAACTGTAATTATAGACAGGGTCTGGGATGGCTCTTATAATGGGCGACCCGTAGAAACCGCAACCTATTTCTATCATCTGAAATATACAGGCCTGATCGCGGGGAAGGTGTATGAGGAGAAGGGGGATGTGATGGTGGTGAGGTGAGGACAATAGAGAAAAGAATAGCATTTACGGAGAATATTTTACACATTTGTGAATGAGACTCTTATTCATCATTCTTTTGGTTGGAGCATTTGCATTAAATGGAATTGCTCAAACCGTTTACGTAACACCCCACGGAACGCGATATCATACAGGTGATTGCAGAATGGTTGAAAACGTTTCCACAAAGATTGAGCTATCAAATGCGATAAACAAAGGATATATACCTTGTAAATATGCAAGCCGCCAATCCTTTCTTCCTCTCAACATTTTTCAACTAATACTCCAAGAGGAATAAGGACAACTGTACAATGTAAGGGACTTACGAAAGCCGGAACGAGATGTAAACATCATACCTCAATAGCCAATGGATATTGCTTTCAGCACAATCCAGACAAATAGAACTAGAAGAATATATTTTTCAGTGGACTTCTACAAAAGAGACCTCGGATTTCTCTAGGCCGCCTTAAATGTTTTCATCCCGCATCGGCGGGACAATAATCCTTATTGTGATTTGTGAACCGTCCGAACGTTGTTTATCAGTAAATCAAAGATCACCTGTCTGACTGCGTCCACAGGCAGGCATTTTGAAAGCAAATCACAACTATGTAACAGCCGATTCAAATAAGAAACAAGTTGTTTATCAGTAAATCAAAGATCACCTGTCTGACTGCGTCCACAGGCAGGCATTTTGAAAGCAAATCACAACTCTACATTTACGGTCGTTTTTTCATCTACTGTTGTTTATCAGTAAATCAAAGATCACCTGTCTGACTGCGTCCACAGGCAGGCATTTTGAAAGCAAATCACAATAAGGAATCTCTCAGATCAGCTTGAACGAATTTTGTTTATCAGTAAATCAAAGATAATGTCTGACTACGTTCACCCTTGAATTCTTTTAACTCTATTACACCTGACAAAAAATGAAAATTGCAACCTGAAACCTGGAACGACCGGGTAAGTCGTCCCAAAAAATAACATCCATCATTGAACACATCGCATCTGTTAATCCGGATATATTAGTTCTTACAGAAACCAATGATGTCATAGATTTGGGAAATCTCTACAACAGTATTCATTCCTCAAAAGCAGAAGAGGCATTTTATAAGGAAGGTGAAAGACGGGTCAGTATCTATTCGAAATACAAATTTCTTAAAGAATTTGAAACATTCAGAAATGATACCGCCATTTGTGTATCGCTGCAAACCCCAATGGGCGAACTCACTGTGTATGGAACGGTGATTGGCATTTGCGGGAACCGGGAAGAAACCTTTATCACTGATCTTGATAAACAACTGGCGGACTTTGGCCGGCTCGCCGAAGCAACTAATTTCTGCATAAGCGGTGATCTGAATATGACCTTTTCAGACAACTATTATTATACAAACGAAGGAAGGCAAAAACTAAATGCTTCCTTTGAAAAACTAAACCTTGTAAATCTTACAGCCGACATCCCCCAGAATATTGATCATATCATTATAACAAAAAGTTTCATTGAAAATAGACCTGCAACAATTCAAAACTGGAACCTCAATAAAAAATTAAGCGATCATATTGGTATTGCTGTTACCCTATAGACTGGGACACCTCCAACCCTAATATCAAAAAACTAATGGCCAATAATCACAAGCCGCATTTTATACTTATTTTTACCACATATTACTCACTGTCATGAATCCAAAAATATCTTTTTACAAGAACCTGCAAGAGCAAAAGAACATGGAGAGAGAGTATGCATACAATCTCGATCCCAAGCAACGATTGATACAGGCCATGGCGCTGATCAGAAAAATATACAGTAAAGAATTCAGTACCTATATTCCTTCCAAGAGAATCAATTTTATAAAGCCATGAATATATTATTGGATATCCACCAGGAAATTATCAGGCTGAATTAATCAGAAGTTCAGCTGCCGTCCAATTTTTATCATCTCCAGTCCTGTATAATTTCACGACAAGCAGCACCAAAGCCTTTGGAAATAATATTATTGCCTTTCATTCGTTTTCAGTTGGGCCATCTATAATGTATCGTCATAAAAGCCCCGGAGAAAGTGATTTATTGACAAGATGATTAAATGGTTGCTTGTTCAATAAAAGCGCCTCCTGCTGCGGGAGATTCTTTTATTGAGAAGGTTCGGGAAAAGTCGCTAATTTACCCGATTTTCGCAAAAAAATTACCCTGCAATGCAAACTGCCTTTACGAGTAGGATGAACAGATTGATCGTCCATTTTGTTGGGAATAAAAACAATGGAGAGGACCTTCGCTTCTCATCTACCGAAACTGGTTTTGAACACGTAGAAGAGTATTTTTCTATTCTGGTGAATAATAGCTTCAACTTCGAGGAACTGTATGGTTTTCATTTCTTACCAACCGTTGAACTCAACCCGGTGTATCAGTTTGTGAAATCAATGTTCAACGACCGATCATCTTTCGTAGAGCAATCACAACACATTGCCAGAGTTTTATTCGACAAAAGCACGCACCCGAAGATCAAGGGAGGGGAATTGCAAATAGCGTATTTTACAGATTGTTCTATACAGGGTAAAACAGTGGATGCGATTGGTTTTTTTAAGTCGGAAAACAAAGAGACTTTTCTGAAAGTATTGAGCTCAGACCTTGGGTTTGACCTTGAAAGTGAAAAAGGAATCGGGGTTAAAAAACTTGATAAAGGTTGCTTTATCTTCAACACAAAGGAAAAGGAAGGATACCTTGCGGCTGTAGTCGACAATACAAACCGCAACGAAGAAGCGCAATACTGGAAGGATGAATTTCTTGGCGTGCAGCCTGTGGCCAATGAGTTTCATCAGACCAATGAATTTTTAGGAATCGCCAAAAACTATGTGACCAAACAACTCGCCGAAGAATTTGAGATCAGCAAAGCAGATCAAATTGATTTGCTGAATCGTTCTGTAGACTATTTTAAATCGCACGAAAGTTTCGACAAAAAAGAATTTGAAAAGGATGTGTTTCAGGATGAAGGAATTATAAACTCATTCCGAAATTTTGACTCCTCGTACAGACAAGAAAATAATACGGAGATTGAAGATCAATTTGACATTTCTCAAAAGGCCGTCAAAAAACAGGCCCGGGCTTTCAAAAGTGTGCTCAAACTGGACAAGAATTTTCATATTTATATTCATGGCGATCGAGAACTAATTGAACAAGGAATAGAGAAGGACGGAAGGAAATTTTATAAGATTTATTATGAGGATGAGAGTTAGGGATTTACAAAGACCTGCCTATTCGGCAGACAGGGAAGAAGAGAATTTACAAGGATAGTTAATGTTAGGGATTTACAAGGAGAAGAAGAGAAGAAGAGAAGAAGAGAAAAAGAGAAATTAGTTGGAGAGTTAGCGATTTACAAAGAGAAGAAGAGAATAAGAGAAATTAGTAGGATGGTGAAATTAGTGATTGATCGGATTTATAAAGATCTGCATGTTCGGCAGACAGGGAATTAGAGAATTAGTCATTCTCCTTTTTAGCTTACACTGAATCATAAAGAGCTACATTATTTGCTGACTCCAATGCATCAAGAGTCTTCGCTGGATCGCTTGTAGTACCACCCAAAAAAAGCGAGTAGAAAAATAATAGTAAAGAATTTCATTTTTTGTGTTGTAAAATACTTTAGACCCAATATTTTATTCCGCTTGACGGACAGATTATGGATGTTGAGACACGCTGCTATAAGGAAATTGCCACTCTCATTTTTCTATCATTCTTATTCAATTCGCATCCAGGCAATTTTTACATTTTTACCATCACTACTTTTCTTTAGTGTCGCTAAAATATGATTTGATATATTGAAGAAAGTACTGCTTGTCATGATAACCTGCTGCTTTTCTTTAAACAAATTCTTTCGTACCGGTATCACATCTTTACTCCCGGTCTCAATGTAAAAAGCATCACAATTACGAATTACTTTTAGTTTATCAGGATTCTTATTATCACGAACTCTTTTTTCATTTTCAGCAATATCATTTACAAGCAGGATTTTATTTTTATTGCTATTTACAAAAAAATACCGTTTATATGCCAAGTCCTCATCATATTGCAACGTGCCAGAATTGTTGCCTGAGTTCACACTTGAAATGAAATGATCCTTTGGAAAAAGTGTAATGGAGGGAGCGGATTTTTTAATATTATTTTGTAGAATCAAATTTGAACCATAATCATACGAAGTTCTGGTGCCGGTAACAGTGTATCCGAAGAGTTCATAAACCAAACTGTACGAGCCATCGTCATTCATATAAAAATCTTGAAATGAACTTTCAAATTCCTTAATACCTTTTAATGAAAGAGGAATAGTTTCAATAATTTTTTTTGAAGGTGGATTATACACATACAATCTATTTCCTGATTCAAAGGCTGTGGTCTCATCCTTCATATATTTCTTCGGGATATAATACTGGCAAGCAATATAGACATTATTGTCCGCAGCACAGAATTGCATTTTAGCCGTTTGCGGATCAATATCCTTGTCTGATTCAATACTGGTAAATTCTGTGTTTTTCTCCGTTGCAGCACTGCAATCCACTATGATAAAACGACCATGTTCTTCCTGCATAATATTCAAATCAAACGCATAAAGAGTAGTATACACGTTCTTATTATGAACAACAATGTCTTGTAATCTCAGATGTTTGTATGTATTGTCTTTTCCCCAAAAGAAGGTATGCGAATTGACAAGTTGATTTTTCGGATCATACAGCTTAACAAACAAAGCCCGTTCAGAAGGTGCATCAGACGTGTTGACAAAGGCCGTAGCATAGTATTGTGACTTCCTATCATACCCAACAATTACTTTAGGCAATACACTTCCACCTTTGGCTTTGGCATAATTGGCCCCTATAGAAACCTTTTTCACTTCCCCTAATATATTGTCTTCGCCAATAAGTGTCCCATCTTTAGGATTAATAATAAACCGATAGGTATGCGCGCTTGTTAATTCATATTCAGTCATAAACAAGACAATATTCCCCTCTACTTCAAATAAAGCAGTCATTTCAGTATACCCCATTTTCCCGAATTTAGAGGTGATAGTATTTGCGAGAGTTTCTTTGTAATTCTTATCAAATGATTTAATTCGAATGCCAAAATTACGGTTAATCTCTAGGTAAGCACTTGATCCATCATTCAATACAATAAGTTTACTAAAACCTTTATTAGGCTCTAAAAAATCATTACTCTCTGCGATAGGTGTAATTTGTGCCAGTACAACCAGCTTAAATAATAATGTAAATAATACGACTAGGATGGATTGTTTCAAAGATTTTAATTTTAGTCTTTAAGATTGCCGCTACGTTCCCTGCGTAGAAACTGAGGCGGCGTAAAGAAACAAAAATTATTAGTAAGAACAAATAGCCAGGAAAAATTAATCAAAAATGTTTTTGCGGTCATTTTGTAATATATCATACATAATCTTCAAAACTGTAGCGTCTTGTGCTGATTCAAGTCTTGAATACTTTCAATCTCACCTCTCCAAATTTTTTTTCACGATTCAACTCTAACCCTTACTTTTACCTCCGTAAAGGAGCCAATGCTTTTTTTAGATTATAAACCAATCAACTTTAAATAACATGCAGATGAAAATCCAAGCGAGGTATTCCCTTTTTTTAGCCATTCTTTTTATTAGCTTTCAATCTAAAGCACAATATTACAATTCCGCCTTCGGCAAAAATGGCGCTTTGCTGAAAACCGCGCTACATAACATTATACAGGGTCATACCGTTGGCACTTACGCCGATCTGTGGGCCGACTATTACAGCACCGACAATAAAGGCGGCAATATTCTTTGGGATATTTATTCGGACATTCCGGGTGGCACACCTGCGTATACCTATTCATTAGGTAGCGGACAATGCGGCACCTATAACAGCGAAGGCGATTGTTACAATCGAGAACATATATGGCCACAGAATTTCTTTAACGGAAATACCCCAATGTATACAGATCTCCAACAAGTGTACCCTACAGATGGATGGGTCAATGGTGCACATGGAAATCTTCCTTATGGCAAGGTGAATTCATCTCCGATGATTACTCAAAATGGGTCAAAAAAAGGAGGATCTTTAAGTTACCCAGGATATTCAGGAGATGTATTTGAACCTATAGATTCGTTCAAAGGTGATATTGCCCGTATTTATTTTTATATGACCACACGCTACGAGGCCGAAGATGCCGGCTGGCTGAACTGGGAAATGGCCAATGGCGCTGTACTTACTTCGGATGCCATTACACTCCTACTCTCCTGGCATCATTTGGATCCTGTTAGTCAGAAAGAGGTGGACAGAAATAATGCGGCCTATGCCATACAGAACAACCGCAATCCATTTATCGACTATCCTCAATTCGCAGATTGTATCTGGGGAAGCACCGATTGTACAAGTCTTGCCGTAAAGGATATTACCGTAAACGATCAAGTCAACATTTATCCTAATCCCAGCAAAGGACGTATTTATATTGAAACAAAGGATCAAATCAAGCTGTTGTCATACATGATGTACAATTTCTCTGGACAGATTATGCTGAAAGGAAATTTAAATGCAAATGAAATTGAACTCAGTAATGTTCCTACCGGAAATTATATGCTGATCCTGAATACAAGCGCCGGTGTGGCAAAAAAAATCATCCTCAAAGAAAACTAAAAATACATGTCGGTATACAAATCCATTCTTACAGAGCTGGGAAATACCAAACTGATCGCGGTTTCCAAAACAAAACCTGTTGAGACTATCCTGTCTTTATACAATGAAGGACAACGACGATTCGGAGAGAACAAAGTGCAGGAACTACTTGAAAAATATGAGACCTTGCCTAAAGATATTGAGTGGCACCTGATCGGTCATCTACAGACGAACAAGGTAAAATATATAGCTCCCTTCGTAACCATGATCCATGCCGTGGACAGTCTGAAATTACTGTTCGAAATAGAAAAACAGGGCGCCTCTTGCAATCGGACAATACCTGTACTTCTGCAAATGCATATCGCTAAAGAGGATACAAAATTCGGACTTGATACGAAAGAGCTAATTGAGATCCTGGAATATTATACCACCAATCCCGATCTCCTGAAACATATCCGGATCGCAGGTCTGATGGGGATGGCGACCAATACAGATGATAATGACCTGATCCGTGAAGAATTCAAAAGCCTGAAAAATAAATTTCTCTATGCAAAGCAATCCTACTTGTTAGGTTATACTGATTTTACAGAACTTTCTATGGGTATGAGCAGCGATTACAAAATCGCTATCGAAGAAGGGAGTACTATGGTAAGGATCGGAAGTTTATTATTTGGCGAACGATAATTTTTTTAATGCATTGCTTTGTTTAGTTTTAGTCGCCCAACATGCAGATTCCTGTTTATAAAAAAATACTGAGTTATGTCCTTCCTATCACAATTGAAAAAACGATTGGGAATAATATGACTGTACTGATGTTGCAGCTTTATTGTAACCAGTTTATGTTGGCAACACCGAGAGCGATTTATTCCTTTGGCACCCGTTATAGTCCGTATAAAAAACCACTTGCACAGATCCGCGCAGAGCTTCCACGAGTAAAGAACTTTCTACAACTGGGAACAGGATTGGGAAGCAGCTTAAAGATCATTCAGGACAAATACAATTTATTTCCGGATGCTGTTCTTGTCGATAATGATAAAGATGTATTGAGATTCAGTCTGACGTATATGGATCTGAATACACATAACAATGTAGAATGGAAATGTGCGGATGCGGTTCAGTTTCTGAATACTAATACAAAAAAGTTTGACCTGATCGGCGTGGATGTTTTTATGGATTTGGTTCAACCAAAATTCATCTGCACAAACGACTTTATTAATCAATGTCGACAAACTCTTCAACCCGACGGTATCTGCCTTTTCAACATGATCCTTGAAAATGATAACCATATTATAGAAATAGAAGAGTTGATGAAAACCCATTTCAGAAAAGTCAGTTTCATTCTTGATAAAGTGAATACCTATTTCATATGTCACAGATGAAATATTTATAAGCCACACATACAATTCCATTTCCCACAGATTTCACAGACAAAAACAGGTGTTACGCGAGCAATCTATGCAGAAAATCAGCCCCACAAAAATATCTCTCCCATTTGCCTTTAATCAATGAATAGCACGTCTATCTGAGAAAACTTGTCTATAACAGACAAACAAACAGATCTTCGGCCAAATAGGTTCAGCACACCGATAGATATTGGTTTACAGATATGTGCCATCTGCGAAAACTTGTCTGTTTACTTTTCTGTGATAAACAGTCAAACAGGTCTATAGTTCAAAAAAACATTAGTGGCTTTAACTGATTGCAAGAATATTCACTTTCTTCTTTTTAGCCCGCATATTCTCAGGAATATTAGACACAATGCTCTCCGTGAACGAAATGGCCAGTTTATTCTTAGTAAAATATTTATTGGTCACCATGCTGATCTCGCGAACCGGAGTTGGGTCTTTAAAATACCTGACCTGCTCCATGATCTCTGCGGGAAAATCGGCCAGGCTTAACTCAGGTAAAATCGTAAGTCCACCATTGATATCCACCATACGCATCAAAGAAAGAAGGGATCCGGAGTTATAATTAAATACATTCTGAGCTCCATAAAACTTCTGTTTCCCACATAAATTAATGACCTGGAAACGCATACAATGTTCATCGCTGAGCGACCACATTTCATTCACATCAATATCTTTGGGATCAACCACTTTATTCTTCAGGATCTTATGTCCTTTCGACGCGTACACCACGTAAGGTTCCTGGTACATCGGGCTTTCTTTTAATGATTTCTCATAAAGCGGCGTACTCAAAATTCCGAAATCTATCTCACCGTCTTTCAATTTATGAATGATCTGATCGGTATTCATTTCTGTAATGGAGATCTCCACAGCCGGGTATTTCTTTACAAACGATTTCAACGCTCTCGGAACTATACTTGGAGCCACGGTAGGAATGATGCCGATATTCAACGATCCGCTCACCTCACTCTTTTGCGAAGAAATTAGTTCATCGATCTTATCTCGTTCAAACAAGACCTTCTTGGCCTGGTCAAGAATTAGTTTTCCCATATCGGTTGCGATAATAGGATGATGGTTACGGTCGAATATTTTGATCCCTAATTCTTCCTCCAGTTTCTGTATCTGCATACTCAGGGTGGGCTGGGTGACAAAACATTTCTCCGCGGCGGTCACAAAACTTCCGTTTCTTTCAACGGCAACAATATATTCAATCTGTGTAATAGTCATTGATACGTTTTTAGGTTGGGCATAAAAGTAATCATTGAAAAGTAAACTTCATATTATCCTTCTTTATAGTCTATCCGAAATGACTAATTGCCAGTACATTTACTTTAAAATCCGCTATTATGTCCGATCTCAAACAAATTGCCCATTTATGGCTCAATGCATTTAATGAACATGATGTTGAGAATCTCCTTGCATTATATGATGAAGATGCAGTACATTATAGTCCGAAATTGAAGATCTGGCAACCAGAAACAAATGGCCTAATCAAAGGTAAACAGGCACTGCGTAACTGGTGGGCTGATGCCTTTGAGCGTCTTCCGGAATTAAAATACGAGATCATCGAACTGACTGCGGACGACCAACAGGTTTTTATGGAATATATCCGTCATACGCCCGGAGAGGAAGATTTACGGGTCGGAGAAGTATTAGTCATTCAAAATGGGTGGATCATGGCTTCGCGGGTATATCATTCCTAAACAGTTTGAAAATTACGCCATCTTTTGTATTTTGCCTGATAAAACAGGTCATGAAAAAAATAGTTCTTTTCTTACTCTTCAGTTTGTCCTGCATTACATTGCTGAATGCACAAACGAACATGAGTACCACACCCGCAGCCAGTATGTTATTTAAAAACATGAAAACAAAACTTTCTGTTGCAGAAAAAAATGAGATAGCACGATTAAGCAAATTGCTTCTGTCGAAAGACAAAAAACGTTTTATGATCGAGGAGGATGCAGATCCCAATTATAGAGTTTCTGCGTATCCTGTGGATATGAATAAAGATGGAAAGGAAGAGATCTTTATTTTAGAAAACAGTGGTTATTTCGGACAGGCAGGAGCACAGGTCAGGCTTTACATAAAAGATGCGTCGGGTAAGTATCAAGTAGTTCTTGACGATACAGGTATACCTGGCATACTCGCAACCATGGCGGGAGGCTATCCGGAATTACAGATTGGTGGCCCTGGATTTGAACAACCTATCTATCGGTTCAATGGAAAAATGTATACCTTTTATAAGAAGATTAAGGATGGCAGTATCAAAAAAATAATGGACGTGGAAGAGACGAGTAAATTATATCAGGGGACGGTAAAGTAGCGTGTATTGCAAATGTGTCTGAATTATAGCTGAACACTCCAGTGTGTAATCATCTTATTTCTTCAATTTATTCAAACTCTTCTACTGGTATTCCGTTAGATCTTGAAACAGATGGCAACCATGCTTTTTGATTTGGGTTAGCCTCCTTAATTCTTCTTAACTTCAATAAATAAGCTCCTATTTTTGCGACCTTTATTATGGCAAACAATAACTACGAAAACTTAAAGACGTTTGAAGGCCGTCATTTTACAGAAACTATGTCGAAGGCCGGAAGGTGGTTGAACTACAAACTTCTTCAAGTAGATCCCGGCTATATCGAAGCGTCGATTATTGTTCGGGATGAATTGACAAATCCCTCAGGGCAATTACATGGCGGCATGATTGGTATGATCGCCGATGAGCTTTGCGGCCTCAGTTTTTACAGTCTTGGGCATGATACTTTTTACACAACCGTCAACCTTCATATCGACTATCTTTTTGCGGCGCCTGCCGGAATCGAACTAACGATAAAGGCGAAAGTACTTAGGGCGGGAAAACGAATGGCTAATGTGGAATGTTTTATCTACGATCCCGAAGAGCGGATTATCGCGCATGCAACCACTAACCTAATGAACACTGGAGCAGGCATTTTTAACCTGACTATGACTGGCTCGTAATTCAGAAGTGTTCCGTCAAATTCATTTGGGCGTGCCCTTTCAGGTCGGGCTATGCGCTACAAGTCCTCTCTACACTTCGTTTCGTTCCGGGCTTTCGCTACTATCCCTCACGCTATCGTCAGATTGTTACGAATGTCAACGATACAATATTCATTCCAAAATTAGGTTGGCATCACGACTTAAGTCGGGATCAATCCACGAATCAGAAGAAGAATTTGTATAACACATCAATGGAAAGAAAATTCTTATTCGAAGTATCGCCAATTCACAAACGAATAAAAGAAAATTTCATAACTTACGCATGCCGAATTCATAATTGAATAGAATCAAAATTGTTGTTCGAAGTAGGTCGAATTCATAAATGAATAAAAGCAAATTTGTTACCCGAAGTAGGTCGAATTCATAAACTTATTTTTATCTTGCGCCCCTATGTTGAACAATAAGAAAATAGTGATCGTGCTTCCTGCATACAATGCGGCCAAAACACTTGAACGGACCTATAAAGAAATCCCTTTTGATATCGTGGATGATGTGGTGCTGGTCGATGATGTGAGTAAGGACAATACCATAGAGGTCGCTAAGAGCTTAGGTATCAAACATATTATTAAACACGACCGCAATAAGGGTTATGGTGGTAATCAGAAAAGCTGTTATAATAAGGCACTTGAATTGAATGCGGATATTGTGGTAATGCTTCATCCGGATTACCAGTATACCCCTCTTCTGATTCCTGCGATGTGCAGTATCATTGCGAATGATCTTTATCATGTAGTACTTGGCTCCAGGATACTCGGCAAAGGCGCCCTGAAAGGTGGAATGCCGTATTATAAGTATGTCTTTAACCGTATGCTCACCTTTACAGAGAATGTTCTTATCGGTCAGAAATTAAGTGAATACCATACTGGCTATCGAGCCTTCTCTAAAGAGGTACTTACCTCTATAAAGTATAATGTCAACAACGACGATTTTGTCTTTGATAATGAAATGCTTTCACAGGTTTTTATGAAGAAGTATGAAATTGCGGAGATCACCTGTCCTACCAAGTATTTTGAAGATGCATCGAGTATCAATTTCAGACGCAGTGCCAAATATGGTATCGGTGTATTGCGCGTTTCGTGCACTCATCTTTTTCATAAGTTGGGGATAAAGAAAAGCCATTTGTACTAAGCACTTCTTTATCCTGAACCTTGCGTCAGGTTTCAGCCAGTCTATACTAAATATATTGATCCAAAAAAAACCATTCAAATTGAATGGCTTTTTTTAGTTTTATGTGGTGGTCTTAATAAACCCAAAGATCGTGCTCCTTGTTAAAGATTTTTTCCTTAATCTCTTCAGATTCGTATAATCTGTCGATACCTTTTTTGTTGTTATTGATATCAGTCTGAAGGATATTATCGAATGTCGATTTAAGTACATACGATGCAAAGTGACGCTTTTCGAAGAAGTCGTCCCATGTAATTCTGAATACATCATTCTCCGGATTATATACTTCATACTTCACATTAATCGGGCGGATATCTTCGTAATGTAACCAAAACAATGGTGTCGATCCACGATAAGTTCCGTCTTCATTAAAGATATCTTTATAAGGAGAGATACCAATGATTCTATGCACCATGCGACCGATATTCTTATCAAAGATCACATCTTCCTTCATTCTATACTTTGTGATAGTTTCTGGATCCCAGTCTTTCTTCACAATGATCATTTCTGTAGAACCATCGACACGCTCTCTGTAGGTCGTATCTGGTGGTGGAGATAGCGCGTTTAAGACATCATTCGCATCCATTTGAATTGTAAAACGATCATCCTTAAAGGCTGTTACTTTACCATTCTTAATGGCATCGATCAGGATTTCAATATACATACCACCACCACTTTCTTCATCACCAGGGTAACGGAATGCAAAGTTTTGTTTCTGACGTGTATCAATTTCCATCCATACTCTTTTTTTCCAGAGAACATCGGCCTCACGAATCGGTTGCCAAGGCGTCATATAATTATTATGTTCTACTCTATCAATGGCACCATCCTTTCGTAAAGAAGGTTTCCATGATGAATTCACATAACCATCCGTGCTGACTGCATTTGGATCGCCCATTCCCACAGGAGGTTGCCCACCGGGTTGTGCGAATGCTGAACCGGCAGTAATCAGGATACCGGCGAAAATCAATTTTGTCTTATTTAGTACTCCCATAATGTAGAAGTTTGTGTTTTAGTTATTAATCGTAAAGTTTACAGACCCGATGCTTCGTACTCTCTTATCTGGTCCGACAGCCTTAATGTTTTCAAAATATATCCTATCACCAATTTTTCCTTTTGTTACGAGATCTTCAACTGTTCTTGACGCACTTGGTCCTGTCAGGTATTGGCTATCTGAGTGAGCCATTTCAAGTTCCGTAGACCGTTTCTTCTGAAAAGTAACATCAAACGAAGTAACAGTAAATTTAGCTTTAAAATCAAAATTCTCTAATTTCGCAAAAATAGCCTCTTGAACCCGCAATTCGCTAGCAGCGATTGTTCCCCCTCGTCTGTTAGCTATCATTGCAATTGGATCAGGAATAGTCTTAATTCTATATTCAAATGTACCAAAATCTTTTGTGGTTCCATCACCTAATTTGCCAGTCAGTTTAATAGTAGCTGTCTTACCGCTTGTCACTGTGACAATATATTTATTTACGCCATCTGCCTTTGTAAGAGTACAGTTATCAGCGGTATGGTTCAGATTTCCAGCCGGAATACCTGATGCAGAGAAGGTAATAGGATTATCTACCCCAATATAAAATACATTCATCGCATCAAGTGAAATGGTCGCTTGAGCTTCTCCTATGAAATAGCTTGACTTATTTGTGTAATTCTTTGTGGCATTTCCCTCGTTCGGGTCTGTATAAGATGCTGCGACATTGATGATTTGTTCGCCTTTACCATTGGCTGTGGCAGTATACGTTGCTATTCCATCTTTCACCGCCAGGTTCTGACCGTTTACTCGAATGGTCAGATTATTAGAAGTTTTATTATATGCTCCTAACATAATCTGTGCTGTATACTTCTCTCCAGGAAGAAGATATGTATTTGGAGATGAAATGAGGATTGCATAATCTTTGAAGACTAATTGCTTCCTTACTTTTTCACCAAAAGCTTTTGCCCAGATCTCATCAATCACTGCTGATTCTGAGTTCTTAATATCATTAATATATTTATCCATGATTGTGATCGCCCCTACTGCAGGAACCATATTGAAATTCCCGTAACTCCAATCATCATTTACGTTGGTTTCACTTTTCTCAACATCAAAATTAAGGGGCAACATATTCTCAATAGATTCATTCTTGCTTGACAAACTCAGGATATCTTCACCGGTTGGCACCAAAGCTGCTACTTCAGTTTTATACTTTTTAAGTATTTCCAGCATTTCAGGACCTTTTCTGGCACCTTCTACCATCACTGATGTAGCAGCATCAAGATCATCTTTACGAACTATGTCTTGTGTTTCAGGATCAATACCACCAGCTCTTTCAATGATCATGGTTTTATATTCTTCAAGGTCAGCCTCAACCTTCTTTCGCATTTCCGTGGCTTTTTTGGCCAACGCCATATAGTCTGAGACTTTCTTAAACTTTATCGGATCATTCTTGACCTTTGGATCTTCTAACTGAAGCTCAAAATTTTCAATAGTCGCTTTATTCTTATCATCTATATTCTTGCTTGAGCGAACAATACTTCGGTCCACTATTCTAAAGGCATTCAAAATCTCACTCGACACATTCATGGCTAACAAGGCAGTTAACACCAGATACATCAGGTTAATCATTAACTGCCGGGGTTCTTTAGGTAAAGACATTCTTTATGAATATTTTCTTTTTAAAATTATGTTTACAATCTGACTGCTACATGCGGCTGCAATGCGATTAACGCCCTTGCATAGCGCTAAGCATGTTGCCATATACCTGGTTTAATGTACCAAGGTTTTTAGCCAATAATCCTATCTGCTCCTTTGCTTTGTTTGCATCATCAGCACTATTCTGCATAGCATCAGAAGCGTTCACAAGGTTGCTGTAGAATTTATTCATTGCCTTCAGATGATTGTTTGCATCTTGCAATTCAACTTCATAGATTTGATTTAATGAACCAAGATTCTTGGTTAGTGTGGTTACCTGGCTATGGAATTTAGAAGTCTCATCAGCAGCATTATTAAATGACGCTAATGTTGCAGAAGCGCCAAGGAATGTATCTTTCATTTGTCCCAAAGCAGATGTTGCTTCCTTTGCTTTCGCAGCATAATCATTAGTAGCTGCAGTGACATGTGTAATATCCTTTACCTGGTTCACTGTCTCCCCAAACTTCATGAAATTATCGCTTAGTTTCTTAATATTCGCAGGATTCATATTGGCTTCTTCCAGCATTTTATCAAGATGGGAGGTTGCAGAAGCATTACTGCCACCGCCAATACCACTTATAGGTGTTGGTTGAAATTTGACACCTTTCTTATAAGCTTCAACATGCGGATTTTCGTCAAGACCTGGATAATACTTCTCCCAGTAGTAATCTCTGTGTGGAGGAAGGATACCAAGGATTGCAAAAATGAACGCTTCAACACTCATTCCCACGATCAGTGCCGGACCGGCCCAAGACCAGTGCTGCAACTTTGCAAGAGCTCCGATAAGTACCACCGATGCACCCAACCCAATGATTAAGTTCTTAATGTATTTTCCTGTTTTTGTTTCGAAAAACAATCCTATTGATCTCATGTCTGTATGTTATTTATTTTATTACTTTTTACTTAATTGATTTCTTATTTTCTAGGTTTTTTATTTGTCAGGGCCGGAGATAAGTACTGAACAATATTTCTGAATCCTATAAATGCTTTTGCAGTATCTGCAAATTCATAATCTCTGGCACTTACCTGAATAGAGCTTACTACATCTTTCCAACTTCCTCCGCGGATCACTTTACGCTTCCACCATGTTGGATCTGAATCTTTTAAACGTAACCTGATTTCCGGAGACATATCGGCTACATTATCATAGGTATTTGCCTGATAAGGCGAGTTGGTCCATTCGGCCACATTTCCACTCATATTATATAGACCATAATCATTAGGATGATACGCAGTTACCGGTACGGTATATAAACCACCATCAGCACTATAATTACCACGATTAGGTTTGAAGTTTGCCAAATAACATCCTTTCTTATTCACTACATAAGGACCTCCCCATGGATAAGGAGACTGTGTTCGTCCTCCGCGTGCTGCCCATTCCCATTGCTCTTCGCTAGGTAAACGGAACTCACCTTCAAGATACATTTTCTTAGAATCTCTGTAGCTTCTCCAGTACTTAGTACGCCAATGAGAGAATGCATTCGCCTGATACCAGTTTACGCCGACAACAGGATACTGGTTGAAGGCAGGGAACCAAAAATACTGATGGGTGATCGGTTCGTTGTAGGAGTACGAGAACATTTTCATCCAAACAGTTGTATCAGGATAGGCTCGTTGATCTGTTATTTTCAAGTATGTATTTCGAGCTTGTGTTTGACCTGGTATATAATTTTTTGCCATCAAGTCATAATCATACGCTTCGTAATGATAGGAAAGTTTTTGGTTGTCAAACTCTTTTTTACCCCAGATACTTTCAGAAGCAGGGATAAAATAAGCAGTCATTGCATCCTGAGTTTCTTCTGAAGCCCATTTTACTTTCTTTTTCCAATCTACCGATTGAGAACCATCATCGTTATCTTTCAAATCACCTAAGATAGTATGTGCCGTAGAATCGCGAACCCAATCAATATACTGACGATATTCAGCATTCGAGATTTCTGTGGCGTCCATAAAGAACCCTACCATCTGTACTGTTCGGTTTTTAACATCGTTGGCATTTCTAACGTCCTGATCACTGGCTCCCATGTGCATGACACCTGAAGGCACCCAGGTCATTCCCACTGGTGTTGGCGTATTAGGGTTATTTACCTTTATGGTGGTTCCTACTACCTGACCTTGCGGTCCGCCTCCGCCGCCACAGCCCCAAGCTGTAACAATGAGTCCCAATGCTAATATTCTTAACGAAAGTTGTTTCATCATAATCCGTTTATTATTTTATACAAGAAGGCAAATGTATTAAAAAATTATGTTAATTCAAATACCTGCACAATATATATATGATATTTTAAATCTTGTATAAAATTTCTAAAATTTATTTTAATTTCCCTATAATTTGGAAATGACATGAATATACGTTACTACGTTACAATCGTTGCCATTCCTGCATCTTCGGCCTTCAAATCAATGTCAATTAGTTCAGAAATCATAGCTCTGTCTTGTGAATTTCGGTGAATGCTTCATTTATGTCTCTCAATGGTTGAAGACAATTAAAATCCCGGCAGATGTATATCAGGTTCTCCCCAACCTGATACTTTCCTTGAAAGCTAATGATCGCTTCTTCTTTGTGTGTTGTAATGTATGAAACGTCGGGTTTATATTTCTTAGTATTCAACTCCTGATATATTTTTTTTGCATCAGGTCCCAAGATAGTCACGTCAACGGCTGAACTATGCTTGTTTTGAAAGGCTGCACACCAGATCGCAAATGAAGATGGAGATTGCAGCAAAAAAGCAGCCATCTTCCTGAGCATCTCATCACTTCTTTTCTTCCAATGCTCCTCAAAAAACAACAGATAAAGTTTCCTAAGTACATTCGATAGAATACTGTTCGGCGAAGGAGTTGCACCATCGTAGAGTTCCTTTTTATTGATCTCAACCTGAACAAAATCGGTATTCGTAAAATTGAACATGCAGTTTTCATCCTCTGAAAAATGTGCTTCGCAATAAACCACGATGTCCTTTGCTTTGTAATAATAGGTCGCATCCGCCGTCGCATTTCCAAGTGATAATAGTGCATCAGCAAGATAGGCAAGGTCGTCCAGGTACGCTGGAATCTTCGGCTTGTTCTCTTTCCATGTATGAAAAAATAAATGCTTGTCGTGAGCAAATTCCCTAAGCAAAAAATGCATATTTTTCTCTGCTAGTTCAAGATAATGTGCTTCACCGGTAAAAGTATACGCAGTTACCAAACCTTTACACATCAACGCGTTCCATCCGAGGAGTATTTTATCATCCGTCATGGGCTTGATCCGTTGATTCCTAATTTGGGATAATTGCTCGTGAATGGCCAGAAGTTTCAACTGATTTGCAGGCTCTAACGCAGACCTCTTTTCGTACGAAGTATATAGAATATTGGTGTGCTCCAAACCTGCATGTTCGGCAGACCAATTACCATTTTCTTCGACATGATAATACGAAACAAACCATTCAAAATCTTCCTTCAAAAGCTCTTTTAATTCAGTATAACTCCACGTATAATATTTTCCTTCAACACCCTCGCTGTCTGCATCCTGCGCAGAATAAAAGCCACCTCCAACGTTGCTCATTTCACGTTGCAGCCAATCCACAGTTTGTTTGATCACGTGGCTGTAAACAGCATTTCCGGTGATCGAAAAAGCTATGGCAAAGACTTCAATAAGCAAGGCATTATCATATAACATTTTCTCGAAATGCGGGGCAATCCATAATTTATCGGTACTGTATCTTGAAAAGCCTCCTCCGATCTGATCATAAATTCCTCCCATCATCATTTTATCAAGCGAAAGCAAGGCTTGTTGCAACGCTTCCTGATCGTTATAAAGTACGTAATGATCCAGTAAAAAACGAATATTGAAGGTAGAAGGAAACTTGGGTGCCATACCAAATCCACCATCTTCCTTATCGGCATTCGCCATGATTTTATTTTTGATCTCCACACAACTATCCTCCGCATCCCTGACAACGCTTTCTTCCTGTTCTTTCCAGTTATTACTAAGCTGTGAAGACTCCTTTAAATGATCCAGTAATTTGGAAGCCTGTTGCTCTACGTCTTCCCTGTTCTGCGAAAAATATTGAGATACATTTACCAGAACCTCCTTCCACGATGCCCGTCCATAGGCTCTTGCAGGCGGAAAATAGGTGCCGCCATAAAATGGTTTTTTTTCTGATGTTACGAATATATTCAATGGCCATCCACCACTTCCGGTCATGGCCTGAACCGCGTCCATATACATGTGATCCACATCAGGATACTCTTCCCGATCTACTTTTATATTCACAAACAACGCGTTCATTAGCGCAGCTGTTTCTTCGTCTTCAAAACTTTCATGCTCCATCACATGACACCAATGACAGGAAGAATACCCGATACTTATTAGCAAGGGCTTATTCTCGCTTGCTGCTTTCTTAAAAGCCTCGTCACCCCATGGCATCCAATCGACCGGATTCGCTGCATGTTGTAATAAATAGGGCGAGGTTTCGTGTTGTAATGCATTCATGAGGAATAAAAATTATGAATTGAAAATGATGAATTGAAAATGATGAATTGAAAATTGTCGCGAATGCTTTCGGGACGAACATTGAAAATGGTCTGGAATGCATTCCCTAATTAAGTTGAGGTTTCGTGTCGTAATGCATTCATAAGGAATGAAAATTAACATTAAAAATGGCCCGGAAAGCATTCACTAAAAAGTGTGAGGTTTTGTGTTGCAATTCATTCATAATGATCCAAATTTAAAGTTTAAACTAAAATTTTAGTGATAATATTTTGGGCGGCAGACACGCTCTTCGTTTCAAGTCCTCTCCCGCTCAGGGCATCGGGATCCGGGCTTTACACTGCGATCGTTGCCGCAATACAGGTAATAAATAAAATTCTCCATCCGTTATAAAGGTAGTTTAGCCAATCAAATAAAGAGAAGGTAGACAGTATTTTATTTCTCAGTTTACCGTAATTCAATTTCAATAGACCGTCGGATGAGAAATGAAAAGCCTTTGTCAAGCCCCAAAATCAGAACTTATCATATCTCGATATACCAACCGTTTCATACTTTTTGACGTAGATATTCTTACGTTTTTTGTGGGGCTTCTCATGATCTCTTTAAAAAGTTTATAAAGCAATTTTTCGAACGCTTTTCCTGAAGTTGGAATATTCTTCGCAGCGGTTTTTTGTTTCATATCTCTCCATCAATGAGGGGCACCACGAAGTCTCCACTGCACTGATTCTGGATTAAAAAATTTAGAACAAAAGTTGTCAGTGATATTCAATTTTTCTAAGCTGCCAGAAGGAGTGTCAGCAAATCCAAGACAGTTTGGTTCTCCGAAACTGTAACATCTGTGAATGATTTCGGGAAAATAGAGATACCGACATAAATATTATCATGTAAAGTAAGCTCTTTCTCCTTGTATTTAAAATCTCAATCACCTGAATCCTTGTCGCTACTTTTATTAATGAAGGAAATTTCCAAAACATTCTGAATAATTCCTGCGATTTTATAAAATACATCTATTGGGCAATTTTCATATATGATTTCTTCTTTTCAACCTCCACTATTGTCTATTTGCATGTTGTAAGCTTGGTCTATAAATTACTCCCAACCTGTCCCTGAGAATATAGCACCCTATGCTCTACTTCGTTATCGTGTGATTAATCCTTTCATCAATACATGCTAAAATCTGCTGATGAATTGTTTCTACAGAAAACATGGCACCATGCGTATCATAACACTTGATCGATGTCACCACATCAGGATCATTTGCAAGTTCGAGATATTCTTCCCGAACTGCTATTTGTAGATCCATATCCTTTTCATGAATATCATCTTTTCCTTGTAGATAAGTTCGTTCATCGCCTTCGCGTTTTTCATTCAGCGAACTATGTGTGAATGAAAAAGGAACATCCAAATAAATCGAAAGATCAGGTTTCGGAATTTTATTATATTCATACTCAAAATGATAGATCCATTTCCTGAGTGCTTCCTTTTCGTCCTTTCCATATGTCTTTGCACATTGAAACGCGATATTCGACAATACATATCGATCAACCAACACTACATTTCCTTCATCAAGCCATTGTTGTAGCGTAGAAGCAAAATCTTTCCGGTCTTCTGCAAATAAAAGAGCCACCAATTGTGGATGAACCTGTTTCACATCGCCATAGTCACCCCGTAAAAATCCTGAGATCAGTTTGCCAAACACACCTTCTTCATTCCTTGGAAAATGAACAAACTTCGTTGGAATTTCCATGGCTGAATAAAGCTCTGTCAGCAACTTAATCTGCGTCGATTTCCCGGCTCCATCCAATCCTTCAATAGCAATAAATGTTCGTGTCATGATGATAGTTGTTTACAGGACGAAGATAAGAAGAATTGACAATGGACCATGGGCGATGGTCAATCGTCAACGGTCAATCATCAATGCATCCTACTCCATATACCCCATCTGTAACAGTATCAACACTACAATCCCTAAAATGATCCTGTAAATACCAAAAACTTTAAACCCTTTTTCCTTGACAAAGCCGATAAAATACTTAATCGCAAGCAAAGCCACTATAAAGGAAATGAGGCTACCGATTAACAAGATAGATACTGACGATGAATTAAAAGTTACACTTCCTTCCTTCATTACATCGTAGACACTTTTTACAGAGGCGGCAAACATCGTCGGTACCGCAAGAAAAAAGGAGAATTCGGCGGCGGCTTTTCGGGTTAGCTTCTGGCTCATTCCTCCGATAATGGTAGCGGCACTTCGGCTCAGGCCAGGAAATAGAATACTCAATACCTGAAAGCACCCAATGGTGAATGCAGTTTTATTACTGATCTCTTTTTCATCGTCGATCTCGTTCTTTTTGAACCATCTATCGACAAATAATAAAATGACACCGCCACCGATCATTACCAAAGCGATAAATGTCAGATTACCTAACGCACTGTCGATATACTTCTTTAATAAGCCTCCGACAATAAGTGCGGGAATCACAGCAATCACCAATTTGATATAGAATGTAAGTCGGGAAAAATCAAAGAATTTCTTCCAATAAATCACCACCACAGAAAGAATGGCCGCTAACTGTATAACCACCTCGAACATATCCGTAAACGAATTCTGTTCAACACCTATTAAAGGGTTCAGGAATTTCATATGCGCTGTCGACGAGATCGGCAAAAATTCGGTAAGCCCTTCTATGATAGCGATCAGGATAGCCTGGATAATGGACATAATTAGATGTTATTTTGATGTAGAGCCATTGCATGCAATGGCTTTACAAGGCAATGGCT
>Ga0105048_10003847_pt1 | contig 24526 bp, 17 predicted proteins | sample MAT05_FD_78382 | JGI IMG/M metagenome (GOLD analysis project Ga0105048, IMG submission 78382) | Freshwater microbial communities from Lake Fryxell liftoff mats and glacier meltwater in Antarctica - MAT-05 | ecosystem: Environmental > Aquatic > Freshwater > Ice > Liftoff microbial mat | place... | reverse complement strand
GAGTTTCTACAAGTACCGCTGCGCATTATTGAGACCAAAAATGCTTTTCAGAGTGGTCAATGGCCGCCGGCTGTACTTCCTGACGTGGTCGGGGGCTTAGGCTCAGGCTGGTACATTTTTTATCCTCCGCTGGCGTATTGGGTCGCTTATGCATTGTTTGCGATGGGTTTCTCAGTTCTGAGTGCGATCAAAATATCGTATTTTTTGATGTTCTTTTTTTCTGGGGTAAGCATGTACGCCTGCTTATCGAGGATGGGTTACACCACCGGGGCCGCTGGCATCGGTGGTGCCCTGTATTTATCGGCGCCCTACCATTTGATTGATTTGTATGTTCGGAACGCCTATGCAGAAACATTCTCATTTATTTGGGTACCGCTTATTTTTCTTGGGCTATGGGACATTTTTCGGGGTGATGGACGCAAGGGCTGGGTATTGGCACTTGGCTTTTCTGGCGTTGCGCTTTCACACCTGATAACGGTTTTTTACAGCTTAATTTTCGCATTATTATTTTCGATCTTAATGTTAGTAAAATACCCACGTATATTAAAAATGCGAACCTTTTGGCGAAGTGTTGGTTTATCGACAGGTATTACAATTTTACTTATTGCATTTTTCGCTCTGCCATTTGTCGAGCACGCGCAGTTGGGCATTTATGCAGCATTCGACCCCTCACTCAAGGCAGAATTTGCAATTTTGCCCGATATTGTGCACGGGTTCGCTATACCGCTAAAAAGCATTTTCCGATTGGACTTGACACTCGCGCACGACACCCTCGGTGCACTCGGGTATCAACATCAAGGCCCACAGATGCCATACAACTTGGGGATCCATCTGTTGGTGTTTGCGCTAATGGGGCTTTACCTCGGGCGTTATCGTTTCGAAGTTTGGTTATTTGCAGCTTTACTTTTGCTATCGATCTTCGCCACGACCCAATGGATGCCTTGGCAAAGTCTACCGGGCGTTTTTTCAGTCATCCAGTTTCCGTGGCGGTTGTTGTTGTTCGCAAGTTTTTTCTGCGTTGTGCTTGCCACCCATTTTTTTGACGGAATAATTCGCTTGTGGCCAGCGCGGTCAAACTTAATTGTTTTCACAAGCGCAGTTGGACTCTGTTTTTATTTATATAGCGCGCTTGTAACTGTTACACCGACGCAGATTGCACCAGATGCTTGGCTCAGCAAAGACCAATTCTATCAACGCGGTGCCAATGGTGGTGCGGAACATTTACCCAGTCGCTTCAGGAGAATGCTTGCACCCAACACATCTGAAATTGATGTAAATCTGCAACGCGCAAAAATATTGCATGGGGACGGCAGCTTTACCAACTATCAACGGAGCGGTACAAATCACGCTTTCGAGCTTCAAGGCAAACTTGCCAACCAAGTGATACGAATTCAATTGCCAGCTGTTTATTATTTAGGATACAGCTTAAATGACGTGAACTTAAAAAAGCAGAATTTATTCCCATGCGATAACGGTTTAATTTGTGCAGACGTCACGCCCGGAAAATACATGATGACTTATGGTGCCACATTACTGGCAAAGATCGGCAATACATTAAGCATTATGGGTCTAGTGTCGTTGTTGGTTTTTGGATGGCGATCACGCAACATAGGCACAGCTAAAATTTAATTGAATATTGTGAAATTTAGCGTGATATAAAAAGCCTGTCTATACCAAGAGATTTCGCGGCCGAAACTCGGGCTCAATTCGCGACAATTGCGGATTGACCCAGCGCTACACCAGCCAACGCCAAAACTTCAACAACAAACTGTTTTGTCGCCGCATCTGCGAACAAACGATGCGAATTCCCTTTGATCTGCTGGCGCAAGCGCAATTGCTGATCGGGATCGCGCATGATTGCCAAGGCCTTTGCGACAAAATCGTCTTTATTCGAAGCCACCAGCTCGCTTAAGCCCAAAATTTGCAGCATTGCGCCTGTTTGCCGCCCACGCGCGAAACGGCTTTCCCAGGCCAAAATAGGGGTTCCAACGCTGAGCGTATCGATACTGCTGGCGCCACCGGAAAACCACGGGCTGTCTAACACTAAATCGGCATCGGCCAATTGCTGCATAAATTCGCTGTAGGCGCAGGCAGGCAGTAGCTTAATACGCTCAAACGCCACGCCATGCGCCAACAAAACGCTTTGCAAACGCGCCAAATAGCGTGCGCTCACCACGGGTTGGCGGTCTATAAACGTCAGCGTTGCGTTTGATTTTGCTAAGATTTCAGCAACGGCTAAGTCGAACTCCGGTGTCAGTTTCGCCAAATTTTGTACGCACAGCAATCTCGCGGGCGCAACGCTGTCAGCTGAAATCGTGCTGCGCGCGGGCACTGGTTTCGGTGCAATTAGCGCCGCCCCAAGGCCTGGCAAGCGCACTAAACGTTCGCTGTAATCGCTTTGCGCTTGATCCGGCTCTAACGCCTCGGCGCTGAAATAAACGTCCATTTGAGGTAAACCGGTGCTGACCGGGTGCCCGTAAAGCGCCACTTGCACAGCAGCCAATCGCCATGCCGCGAATACCTGCTGCTGGGAATCCATCCCGACATCCGGAAAAATCATCAGGTCTAAATCGACGCTAAGAATTTCTGAGATAGTCGCTTGCACGCCGGTTTTCACGTGCTCAAAGCGATGTGCCGCCGTTTTTAGCGCTTCGCTTTGCGCGTCCAACGTAGCACCCGTGTACCAAATCCAAACGTCGACATCATCATGGGCGCAAAGTGCGGTGATAAAGCCTGCGAAATAGCGCATCACCGTGTGCTCGCGCAAATAGCTGCTAATCACGCCAATCCTGCGCTTTCGGGGTGCCAGCGTTTCCGGTCGTGGTTGATCTGCGTTAACCTCGGAGCGCGGGCGAATATGCGTATTGACGACAAAGCTCACAAGCCGCGCGAATCGCTGTTGCAGCGCTAACGTTTCACCCGGCAAATACGCTAAATCGAAATTTGACGTGGTTAACGCCGCCTCCAGCAGCGCATCTGCAGCAATTTTATGCCAATCGGTACGCGCCTCAAACTCACCTAGTGCCGCCTCAAAATGCTGCAAAGCTTGCACGGTGGCATCCGTGTCTTGCATCAGCGCGGGCAATAGAAACGCCGCATTCCAACGCAACCGCTCATTTTTTGGCGCTAGTTTTCGTGCATCAACCAGCAATCCGCGCGCCTTCGCATAATCGCCGCCCGCGTTTTCAGCGATTGCAAGCTCTAGCAAGGCATCGCTTGCACTGGGCAAACGCGCCGCTACAGTCTGTCCGGCAACGTGGCGCAAAGCTGGCAAAGCAGCGGCTAAATCACCGCCCAGCCGCGCCGCCGTGCCATAGCTAGCGCGCGCGTCCAGCAGCTCAGGTTCCAGCGTGAACGCGCGCTGTGCATCGTGCATCGCGCCTTTGTAATCCGCCAGATCAAGCTTCACCAAAGCCAAATTTAACGCAGTCGTTGCGTTTGCAGCCAGCGCGTCAGCTTTAGCAAGCAGCGGTAGTGCGCCATCACACTGACCCTGTTTACGCAGCAAATTGCCAAAATTGGTCAACGAATCAACTGCCCGCGGGCGCCAGCTTAACGCCGTGCCGTAAGCCGAATGCGCAGCCGCATAGTCACCGCGCGCCTCCAGCAAAATGCCTAAATTGTGTGCAGCCTCAACATACATAGTGCGCAGGGTCATTGCCTGGGTAAATGCCGCTTGAGCCGCGTCAAACTCGGCTTTAACAGCTGCAGGACTGGCACTAGCCGCTCGCATCTGTAACGCCTTGGATTTGAGCGTAATGCCTAAATTATTCCAAGCCTCCGCGAATTCCGGCCGCACCTGCACCGCCTTACGGATGTGCTTAACCGCTTTTGCAAACACACCCAGCTGAAACGCGGCAAGCCCTAACAAATGCCACGCATCCGCATTTTGTGGGTCCAGCTTGACCGCACGTTCATAGTGGCTTTGCGCCAATCCAAACTGATTCGCACGGTGCAAAGCCGCCCCGCGCTCCATCTGCGCGCGCGCTAATTCGATAGACATAACCAACCTACTTCAGCATTTTTCGCGAAGTGTACGGACAAAGGCAGGAGGCGACAAAGGTGCAGCGGTTTTCACATCACTGCGCGTTGGCACACACGGCGACGACCATGATCTACTGGCGTAGAATTCGACAGATCGAGAGAAAAATAATAATCCCTGGTGGCGGATCTAGCCGCACGTGATGATTTTCCGAAAGCTGTATGTAGTGGAGCAAAAATGCCGTTGACGAATCAAGTAGCGTTTGATTTACATGTTTTGCCAAAGCAAAACAGAACCGTCTACCAAGGTGGCGCAAGCATCCAGGGTGCGGTGTTTCTATCCCGTGCGAACTACGGCGATGGCGTATTTGAAACAATGCGCAGTCATCTGGGACGCGTTCCGCTTGTACATTTGCACTTATCGCGCTTGGCGCGCGGGCTGGCGGCAATTGGATTGGCCGAAGTTGATCTTGAAAAAGTTCGTTTGGAGCTGCAACACCTATCGTCCATGCACCCGAACGCGCTGATCAAGCTGATCGCCATCAGCGCCGCCCCATGTGGCAGCTATCAACGTCAACATAATGGCGTTGAACACGCGTTCGTGGTGTCTGCATTGCCACCTTCCGACAGTTTTGAGCATCCAGACGGGATTGTCGTTCGCGTCTGTAAAACCCGATTGGCCCAGCATTCGAGCTTAAGCGGCATTAAGCACCTCAACCGGGGCGAGCAAATACTTGCGGCGAATGAAGCTGGCGCGCGCGAGGCGCAGGAAGGCTTAATGCTGGATACCGCCGGGCGCGTCACTTGCGCCATTTCTGGCAATGTTTTTGCGGTGCTGAACGGCCAGCTGTGCACGCCGATCATCGACGGTGCGGGTGTGGATGGCGTCATGCGCGCGTGCATCATGCAAATTTGTGCGGGAATTGGGCTTGACTTGGCGCTGCGGGCGCTGAATCTGGCCGATATTCGTCGCGCGTCGGAGCTATTTGTGTGCAACGCGGTGCGCGCAGTGCGACCCGTTTCACATCTTATTGATGTTTGTGGGACGAAGGTCGTATTTGTTAAGCAGCGTCCTGTCACGCAACGAATTATCGCTGAGCTAAATCGGATACATTTCGCCCATGATGAAATTAAATCAAAGCCACATTTTTCCGATGCAATTGGCACTTAACAGACAGTGCGGCCGCGTGCGTTTGGGCTTTTTGCTGTTGCTATTGGCATTTTCACTCAGTGCCGCTGGCATCTATTTATGGCGCGAATATCAGCAATTTAGCAATACGCCGCTGCTGACCGGCAGCAGCAACGTCACGATCATCTTTGCGAAAGGCAGCAGTGCGGACGCGCTGTTAGAAACGCTGGATAAGGCCGGTGCACAGCGCGGAGAACGCTGGCAGTGGCGCATGCTGATGCGCCAACTCAAACTTGCCAACACGCTCAAAGCCGGCGAGTATTTAATTCGCCCGCTGGACACGCCGCGCACGCTGCTCTACGCCATGGCGACGGGCGACGTGGTGCAGCACAGCATCACTTTCATTGAAGGCACGCGCTTTCAAGATATGCGCAAGCTCTTAACCGCGCATGACGCAGTTGAGAAAACCATCGGTGGCCTGAGCGACACAGACGTGATGCAAAAAATTGGCGCGCCTGAGACCGAACCCGAAGGTTTATTTCTTGCCGAAACCTATCGCTTCCCGCGTGGGTTTACCGACATTGAAATTCTGCGCAAATCTTATTGGGATTTGCAGCGCGTGCTCAAAACCGAATGGGCTGCGCGTGCGCCTGAGCTGCCGCTAGCAAGCCCTTATGAGGCGCTGATTTTGGCCTCAATTGTGGAAAAAGAGACTGGACGCGCGGTTGAGCGCCCACAAATCGCCGGTGTATTTACGCGCCGCCTTAAACTCAATATGCGCTTACAAACCGATCCAACCGTCATTTATGGCATGGGCGCTAGCTATGACGGCAATATTCGCCGAAAAGATTTAACCACCGACACGCCCTACAACACCTACACTCGCGCCGGTTTGCCGCCTACGCCGATCGCTATGCCCGGCAAGGCAGCCATTCACGCCGCACTGAATCCAGATGGCGGCAAGACGCTGTATTTTGTTTCAAAGGGCAATGGCACACACCAATTTAGTGATACCTACGAGGAGCATGATGCCGCCGTTGACCGCTACCAGCGATGAGTGAATCAACAACAATGCATGAGGCTAAACACGCCCTGCCTGATTGGCAAAACGACGCCTGGTCGAACTTTGCCGCGCGTCGGCTAGGCGGACAAATGCCGCACGCGCTGATGCTAACCGCCAGCCCGGGCTTGGGTTTGCATCAATTCGCCGAACAGGCACGTGCGTCCCTGTTGTGCATCACGCCCCTTGCCAACGCACATGCCTGTGAAACTTGCCGCAGCTGTATCGCGCGGCATGCGGGCAGCCACCCAGACGATTGCGCTATCCGCCCGGAAGAGGGCAAAGTCAGCATCGGTATCGATTTGATTCGTTGGGCGGCGGAAAAGCTTGCTAAAACGCCCCAGGCCGGCGGCTTTCAGGTGGCACTGATCGAACCTGCGCATGCGATGACGGTTGCGGCCGCAAATGCATTGTTAAAAACCTTGGAAGAACCCGCGCGTGACACCGTGCTTATCTTAGTCAGCGAACAACCTGGCAAACTGTTGCCGACAGTATTGAGCCGCTGTCAACGCTTGCATTTGTCGCGCCCCAGCAAAGTTCAGGCGCTGGCTTGGCTTGCGGCCTCTGGTGTTGCGCAAAGTGCAAATATGGATCTTGCGCTCGCCATCGCTGCGGACGCGCCTATTTTGGCCGCGCAATTATTGGAAAGCGGCGCGGTACAAAGCTATCGCGACTTAAGCGATGCACTTGATTCTGGCGTTCGCAACGGCCGGTTTGATGCACTCGCGATTGGCAAACAGTGGATGCAACGTTTACCTGAGTTTGCGCGGCTGTATGAATACTATCTACTCACCCAGCAGCGGAAAAATGTCAGCATGCTCGGAAAACTAAACCGCGATGAACGCAGTTTAGAAATTCTTGGCATTGCCAAGCAGCATCAAAATCTTGCAAAAATTCGCGAGTGGGGCGGCACAGGGGTAAGAATTGATCTTGCTATCGCCGCACTGCTTGACCAACATATAGCATCAGGCGTCTGATAGGCGCTGAGTTTTTTATAGGCTCAACTCTTCCGGGCCAGTTTCGTCGGGGGCCAGTTTCGTCGGGGCCAGTTTCTTACGGCAAAGTTCTACCAAAGGATAATCTATGTTTAATGCAGGCGGTGGCGCAGCACGCCAAGGGATTTTGTCCCTGCAGATCAAAGACAAGGCAGCGCTCTATTTGGCCTATATGCCGTTCGTGCGCGGTGGCGGGTTGTTTGTACCAACGGCGCGAAAATATGCGCTTGGGGATGATGTTTTTATTTTGCTTTCCCTGATCGAAGACAAAGATCGCTTACCCGTCGCTGGGCGCGTAGTTTGGATAACGCCAGCCGGTGCGCAAGGCAATCGCCCGGCAGGAATTGGCGTGCAATTTAACGAAGGGCCTGATGGCGACGTCATTCGAGGAAAAATCGAAGCCAACTTAGCCGGCATGCTCAACTCAGACAAGCCCACTCAGACCATGTAGTCCAGCCGTTTAAGCTGAGCAAAGCTCGAGCTACGCGTGTAATTGCGCGCACCGTGTCAGCGCCAGCATGCATCGTTGGAATTTATCCCTGTAAAGCATCATGCACTCTAGCGCATCGCCAGAATTCATAACAAATTTGGGCGTAAGCTTGGAAAACGTGAAAAGCGCTTATCCTCATAGAACGCGAGTACGGTATTGCCTCAAATGACTAACGGGCCATCGATCATCACCCCTTCGACACCAGCGAGCGCGACTAACGGCAGCTTGCCCAGAATCGGCGCGCCGGTTGCAACTGGCATTCAAGCTGTGAGCGTTGAATCGAGTATTCAAGGTGTTTCTCCTGTGGGTGTTTCTCCTGTGGGTGTTTCTCCTGTGGGTGTTTCTCCTGTGGGTGTTTCTCCTGTGGGTGTTTCGGATATCGCCAACACCACTCAGTCTGGGCACTATCGGGTTTATGCGGCTGACATGACGGAGGCTGAATTTCCGGAAACGCTACACCAATATATCGAGAACGCGCCCAGCACCATCGTTGCGATTTACTGTCGGGGTGCGGCCGAGATCGTCAAGGCACTTGAAGGCTTTGCGCGCCGACGCGGCACCACCATTTATGCCTGGACGGTTGATCGTGGACTGATCAGTTTGCGCGAACAGGGTATTGTTGTTCCCGCAAGTAGACGCCTTGGAGAGGCCCTGCGCTACGTACAACAAAGCGCGCACTTTGGCATTTATCTGATACCCGTTGCTGGCGCACAGCTGACACCACCCATTATTGCGCAATTGCGCCAAATTTCGCGCGTCAGCGATGGCGCGCTCAAGCGCATCGTCTTACTCAATGAAACCGGTGATCTACCCACGTCAATTTTGGAATATTGCGCGCATTTGCAGATGCAGCCGCGATCCAGTGCAAAATTGCGGATGCGTGATGGGCGGTGGGTTCGATAATGCCTACATCTGCTGAACATCCCCAGATTGACGATGGTGCAAACTATCGCGCTGTTTTACTTGTATCCGGGCATCGTGATGACCGTCGCGTCTTATTTAATACCTTTGACGCCCTAGGCTACGACGCAGTTTATACCGCGCGGGAGACTGAGCACGCGCGCGCACTTTTGCATGAAGACCCGAAAATCGCGCTGATTGTGCTTGATTTCAGTGACGCGGCCGCCGCCTACAGTTGGTGTGACGCGCTCTACAACCCAGCCATTGCCAGAGTGGTGTTAGGCGTTTTACCGGCAGGTTCAGATTTCGATATTAGCCGCGCACCGCGTGGTGTCGTTGAATGGCTGCGTAGCCCGATATTGGCGCAAGAACTCAAATATCGACTCAAACAAATTGAGGCACATCAGAAAGCCATTTCCGATGCAAGCCTACTAGATCAAGCGCAAAGCAAAAATGATCCTGTATCCGGCTGGAACGACGCACTGGTCGCGAGTTTAGACTCAAGTATTGCCACACCCGCCATGTGGGATTGGACCGATCAAACAATTGCAGCGCTTGAGCTTGATCTGTTGATGGTTTTAGGCGAAAGCAATAACGAGGAACCGGCTTTGCTTGCGGCTCAAACACGGCTGGATATGAAGGCCACGTTTCCGCCAGTTTGGGAGCAAGATGTTTTCCGCCGCATTATGGCCGGTGAAGTGATCGCAATTGAACATGGCGCCTCAGAACATATGAGCTCGCCCGTAGTTCAGCGCCTGCGGCTTTCCAGCTTTATCGGCATACCGTTGATTGGTGATGCCAAATTACCGATGGGTGCGCTGCTACTGGGCGCGCAAAAGCCGATTGCGGCATTTGCGCAAGCGCAAAAGGCGGCGCGCGCATTGGCGCAGCGCTTTGCCTTGGAACATCTAGTCACACGCTATCGTTATGACAGCCGTTTTCACGGGCTGCACGACGGCCTAACGCGCTTACCCAACCGAATTTTATTCAATGATCGCTTAGAAAACGCGCTTGCTGAAGCGGCGCGCGCGAGTGAACGATTGGCCGTGGTATTCGTCGATTTGGATCGCTTTAAGACGATCAACGATAGTTTGGGCCACCACGTGGGCGATCAAGTTTTAACCAGCGTGGCAAAGCGTCTGCGCTCGGCGGTGCGCGCCAGTGACACGATCGGGCGCCATGCGGGCGACGAATTTACGCTGCTTTTGCGCCATGTCGTGTCAAACGAGGACGTTGGGCGCGTCGCCGAAAAGCTCTTGCACCTGTTAGAAGCCGCGTTAACGCTTGACGACGGTCGCGAGCTGCACTTAACCGCAAGTGTCGGCATCGCATTTTTCCCGGAAGATGGGCAAACACCGGAGGTGTTGATTCGCCATGCCGACACCGCAATGTATTTCGCGAAAAACCAAGGGCGCAACCGCTTTCATTTCTTCCAAGCCGGCGCGGAAGAATCACAACACCAGCGCATCGCCCTGGAATCAAAACTTCGTCAAGCCGAAAAAAATCAGGAACTGCGGTCGTTTTATCAGCCCAAAGTCAATACGCTGACCGAAGATATTATCGGTATGGAAGCTTTAATTCGTTGGGAACACCCAGAATTGGGACTGATTAGCCCGGGATTTTTCATTCCGCTGGCTGAAGAAACCGGCCTAATTGTGTCTATGGGCGAGTGGATTTTACGCACCGCATGCGTCGATGCAAAAATCTGGCAGGAACGCTTTGGCCTGAATTTGAAAGTTAGCGTCAACTTGTCGGCGTTACAGCTCAAGCAGCCGAATTTGGTGAAAGTTATCGTGCGTGCGCTCAATGACGCACAGTTGCCAGCGAACCTTTTGGATTTAGAGGTGACGGAAAGCATCAACGTCAAAGACATCCCCAATTTGATTGAGCTGCTCAGCAATATTCGAGCCCTGGGCTGCACCATATCGATTGACGATTTTGGCACTGGTCAATCCTCGCTTGAGTATCTGAAAAAATTCCCGGCCGACTACATCAAAATCGATCAAACCTTCGTCCGCAATATCGGCATTGACCCAGGCGACGAGGCAATTATCCGCGCCACCATTGATATGGCGCACAATCTTGGCTTGAAAGTTATCGCTGAGGGCGTAGAGACCGAAGACCATCTGAAATTTCTGCGCGCGCATCAGTGCGAACAATTGCAAGGCTTCCTGTTTTCCCGCCCCTTGCCTGCAGGCAATTTTGAAAAATTGCTGAGTGAGCGGGAACGGCTGCTGGTGGCGATTTAGCCGTCAAGGATATTTACGAACTGCCCGCAAAAGCGCCTTCGTCGACGCATCCCAATCACCCGCAACTGCGCCAGTACCCTGAAGTGCGGGTAATAGCTCATTGGCTAGACTTTTACCCAGCTCCACACCCCATTGATCGAAGGCATTAACCTGCCAAAGCACGCTTTGAGCATGCACTTTGTTTTCCAACATGGCCAAAAATTGCCCGAGCGATTCTGGCGTCAGGCGGTCAAGTAAGAACGTGGTGCTTGGCCGGTCGCCTGGAAACACGCGCTGTGCTGCCAATGCGTTACGCGCGGCATCGGTTAGGTTTGAGGGTGATTCCCTTAGCGCTTGAGCCAAGTCTTTACCGCGTAACAGCGCGGCACTTTGCGCCAACATATTGGCCAGCAAGGCTTGATGGTGCTCAGTGTATGGGTGATCGGGTTGCAAAATGCCTATGAAATCAACCGGTATCACCTGCGTGCCTTGATGAATCGCCTGGAAAAAAGCGTGTTGAACGTTGGTACCGATGCCGCCCCACACCACTGGACAGGTTTCGTGATTGATGGCCGCACCATCAGCACCGACGCGCTTCCCGTTTGATTCCATTTCTAACTGCTGGAGAAACTCCGGCAAACGCGCTAAGCGGTCGTCATAGGGTACAACTGCCCGGCTTGCGTAACCCAAACCGTTACGATTCCAAATTTCCGTCAGCGCTAAGTTAATCGTCAAATTCTGCGTGATCGGCAGCGTTTGATAGCTGAGATCAGCGGCGCGAGCACCCGCAAGAAATGCCTCGAACTTCTCGAAACCGATCGCTAATGCCGCGCTTAAGCCCACCGCGCTCCAGACCGAATAGCGCCCGCCCACAGTATCGGACATGGGCAAAATATGGGTTGGTGCCATACCAAAATCAATTGCGGCTTTGACATTGGAGCTAACCGCTAAGAAATGCGCACTCAAGCTGTCCGCTGATAGCCCGGCATCGGTTAAATAGCGCTGCACCCAAGCGCGCGCAAAGAGGGCATTTAAGCGCGTTTCTTGCGTGCTGAAAGTTTTGCTAACCACAATAAAAAGCGTCGTGGCCGGGTTCAAACTTGTAAGTAGCCGCGCACTGCCGTGGGCATCAACGTTGGTCATAAAATGCACGCGTAAATTTGGCACGTGATCGCCAATCAACGCTTCCGTCACCAAGCGCGGCCCTAAATCTGAGCCGCCAATGCCAATGTTGACAATATCGGTAGGTTGCAATACGCCAACATCGCGCGCCCTGCCCTGGTGAATGGCATCGCAAATTCGACGCATTTGAGCGTGCGCAGTGCGCATGCATCCCGCCAAGCTGCGCAAATCCGACGGCTGCATCAACGCAGGCACATCACACTCGGGGGTGCGCAATAAACCGTGTAACACCGCGCGGTGCTCAGATGCATTGACAATCTGGCCGTCAAACATTGCCCGAATTGCGCCCGCAAGATCGAGCGCTTCAGCGCGTTGCTGCAGAAATGCGAGGTTTGCAGGGTTCATGCGTTGCTTGGAAAGATCGACTTGGATCGCGCCGATACGCCCAGAAAACTTTTCAACACGCGAGTCGTCTGCGGCAAATAAAGCTGAAATCGATGCGGCGTTTGTGGCGCGCGTACCAAGTTCAGTCCAAAATGTTTGATTCAAAGCAGTGCTCAAGCGACACATCCTTTCAAGTTAATGGTTTTTCCAATTAAATATTTAGCGATATTTTAGTGAATGAACGACAGTGATTAAACGACAGCCAGGAGGCTCCCAGAAGAAAAACGCCATTTTATGAGTAAGCTGCAACTAATCGTGATTTTTACATCAAGCAGTTTGCTCTCCCCCCTAGTATTACGCTTTACTGCTATTTTTGCGTCTCCAAACGGCGACTAAAGGAAGTGAAAACATGAAAGTTTCTATATTTCGAGTGATCGGGCTGGCGGCATTACTTTACGGCCCTTGTGCTTACGCAGAAAAGACAGACTGTGAGAGTTTAGTTCAGCTCGGCTCGGCGCTTGATGACATTCGTAATGGACTGAATGCGGGCGAGGAAGTTGACGATGCAACCTACAAAGATTTAGAAGAGGTCATGGGTTTGCTGCGCACAGTGGCTGATGAGGAAGAAAACAACAATCTAAATACCGCACTCGATAATTTAGAACAAGCGCACACTGACAATGATCGTGATGGCTTTGTTGCCGCGTTAGAGCGGGTTGATACCGTTTTTGGTGCGTTTTACAACGCTGACTGCGGTCAATAGCCCGCACGCATGACTCGATCACCGCTTTGACCGGTTCACTGGGTGAAATTGGCGGCTTCGAGCTTATTGAAGAACTCGGGCGGGGTGGCATGGGCGTGGTTTACCGCGCCCGTGACCACGCGCTCAAGCGCGATTTAGCCGTCAAGCTGCAAAGCGGCGAATGGCCCGCTGATTCAATAACGCTGCAGCGCTTCTTACGCGAGGCGCAAATCCTAGCCAGCATCAATCACCCACATGTGATTTCGATTTTTGCGGTTGGCGAACATTTGGGCGCACCGTATTTCGCCATGGAGCTTTTGGAACACTCCATCAGCGATGCCTGCAAACTCAAAGCACCGACACTAACGCAACTAAAGCGCTGGATGCTCGAAGCCGCACGTGGCCTAGGCGCACTGCACGAACAAGGGATTATTCACCGGGATATCAAGCCGGGCAATTTGCTGCTGACTAAAGCCAACAGCGTTGAGCCAGAACGGGTAAAAGTTGCCGACTTAGGAATCGCAAGCTCGGGTGAGTTATTTGGCCCACGGCTAACGCAATTGGGCAATGTTTTGGGCACCACAGGCTATCTAGCACCAGAAGCGATGCAGCCCAACCTGAGCTTGGATTCCCGCGCCGACCAATATTCGCTGGGGGTCGTTTTTTTTGAATTACTTGCGCGCCGAGCGCCGTTTACTGAACTAGAACGCGCCACTGCAATTCGCAGCGGCAATGCGGTGCCGTTGAATACACCTGATATTCGTCTGGTGCGGCCCGAACTTGATCTTGCAACCGCGCAACTAATCACCCGCATGCTTGAGTTTGATCGAAATGCCCGTTTTCCAGACACGCTAAGCCTGATCGCTGAACTGTTAAACCTGCAAGAAGGCGGGGTTGGCATGCCTCGGTTGCAGATCCCTATTTTGCCAACAAATTCGCCGGTGCCGCCCCGCAAAGTCGAAACGCAGCACGCAACAGATCGAGATGCAAATAGCCACGATGCAAGTAGCCATGCGTCAACAAAATCGAAGCGAATCCTTTTCGCGCTTACCGCTTTTGCAGTTTTAGGGTTTGCCGCGTTTATGTGGTTCGACTCTACACCAGTGCGCTCAGTCGCTAAGCCAATTGCCGGGCGGCCAGTGACTATCATCACTCACGACGAAGATGGTGTTCACGTGCTCGGTGCTGTCAAAGGCCAGGGTGAAGCTCCAAGTGAAGGTCGTGGTGGGGTACGCGTCCAGCATGCGGGGCTAGTTCCAGATACCGACGCGGCCGCGGGCCCAAGCGATCCTGAGCGTTGGGCCAACGCACTGTTGGCGCGCTATTTGTTGAGTAGTCAAGGTGAAGGCAAGACCGAATGGGCCTTGGTGCTGATTGACCAGCAGGCGGGCGTGATCGCCGCGCAGCTAAGCGGGCCGGAAAGCGAATCGCAGCATTTCAGCGGCAGCGTAAACAGTCACCGCGTTGAGATTTTCGACGAAGTTCCATGGGATATTTATCAGTTGAGCTTTAAAAATGACTCGGGCCAAAGTATTGAAATGCGGATCGAATGCACCGACACCCTAGTCAGCGGTGGCGGTGATTATATCAATGGCGAAGACCGCCGCAGTTTTGCAATTGAAAGTAGCGAGTAGCGCTGCTCGCTCAAAATCGCACGGATTGGAGCTATGAAATCGCAACGCAGCCATTTCAGGTTTGATTGACCATCATGCGCTTAAGCCACAAACTCATCCGCATCTGCACTGACCGTTCGCGTTTTTGCCCACGCACGAAGCGCAGCGATTGGCTCCGCCATCACCACCGACAGTGGCCGGGTTTGTTTTAGCTCACTGACAATCGTTTCAGTTGCAACCGCTTCGCCAACGGCGTGCGCAGAAAAGCGCGCTGAGGCAATCGCTTGTTCAATTTCGGCACCTGAGAAGCCGCTACTGTTTTGCGCCAAGATGTCTAAATCAAAATCAACCACATCTAGCTTGCGTTTTGCTAAGTGAATCGCAAAAGCGCGACGACGTGCCGATGCGCGCGGCAAGTCAACAAAAAATATCTCATCAAAACGGCCCTTGCGCAACAGCTCAGGCGGCAACATATCGATTTGATTCGCGGTTGCCACTACGAATACGGGCGCTTTGCGTTCGTTGAGCCAAGTTAGAAAATAGCCCAGTACGCGACGCGATACGCCATCGTCAGAACCGCCTTGCGACATCCCTTTTTCGATTTCATCCAACCACAGCACGCAGGGCGACATACGCGCCGCTTGTTCTAGCGATTCGCGCAGCTTGCGTTCGCTTTCGCCGTGAAATTTGTCGTAAATGCTGCCCATATCAAGGCGCAACAGCGGCACCCTAAACCCAGCCGCGACCGCCTTGGCGGCCATACTTTTGCCACAACCCTGCACGCCCAGCAGCAACACGCCGCGCGGTGGATCAAGCCCAGCGGTATTTTCGCCCATAAACACCGGTCGGCGGATTTGAATCCAGCGTTTCAGGTTATCAAGACCGGCAATGTCGTCCAATGACACCTGTTCGGGCTCAAAACTGAGCACGCCACTTTGATCGATCAACTCGAACTTTGCCCTCGCAATTTCTGGCAAGTCTGCGTCACTAATACAACCATCGTTCGCAATCACCCGCTGTGCAATGCGACGCGCGTCGGCCATCGGCATGCCGTGCAGCATGCTGACCATGGTGTTGACGCTGCTTAAAATCAGCTGCACGCGCTTGCCGCCTTGCTCTTTAGAAAACGCGCTCGCCTCAACTTTAATCATGGCAAGCAGCTGCGCCTGCGATGGCACCGGCATCGGCGCACGCACCGCTAGCGCATTTATCGATGCCGGCAAATCAAACTTTGGGCTCACTAAAATGATGGTGTGATCCGGGCAGTCGTGGCGCAGCACCAGCTCACGGAACTTGCGCTGATTCACGGCATAGCCTAAAAAAGTGTCGAACTCAAACAGCACATATACCGAGCGATCGCGGGCGCGCTGCATTACATCTAATACGTCATTGCTGCTCGGCGCAAATTCGGGCGGGCGTTCGGATTGCTCGACCAAATCTAAGCGGCGTAAACCTCGCGTAATCGACCAGCTATAAAGTGGGCGCAAAAATTCGCGCAGTAGTTCCCGAAGGCGCTCAATCACCGCATGTTCCTCATGCGTTTCAATCAGCACCAACGCGGCACGTTGACGCAGCAAAACCGCTAAAGGATCGTCCGAGCGCGCTGGCGTGATAGGTGGGGGGCTAAAGTCCATATTTGCGCTAGAAAATCCAGGAGGGCAACGGTAGCACGGGGGCTAGTCGAGATTTAAAGTTCTATCATCGACGTGCGCCACCGTAGCCGGGCATTCTGTGCTGATGCCTGACAACAATGGTTCAGATGCCGGAATCGAGACTTCTATACACGAGCGAATACGGAAATACACGCATTGGAAACACTCTGCGGCCTTTCGTGATCGGTGCGCCGAAGTGAGGATTCTCTACCAAAAGTGCCGCGACTCGCTCGAACTCACTGAGAAACCGAGACGCAACAGGGACTCCCGCATGCATAGCGTAAAAATCCAAGGCATTAGCGATATCTAGTTCGGCCCCTGCGTGCAGGAAATATGTCACCCCGCGAACCTAGATCGAAGGCGATCTATTGCCTCGGCCCCACTGACCAAAGAAATGTCTGCAGAATCCAAAAGCGCTTCTCGTCGATCTGCCTCTTGCTCCCATGCCGCCTCAATTTCTGGATTGGGATCGAGGCTAGCGATAATTCGCGCAAGGAGGCGTGAGCGATCCGACGGGGCTAGCATCAAAGCCTGCGCTTCTAAAACTTCAAGATTAGTGCTCATCGCCCTCTCTCAAGCAATCATGTTTAACAGAGCATAGCTTGCCCTTAGCCAGCGAATTCAGTGCTCACACGCCCAGCCATACCCCTAAGCGCCCCGCTTAGCCGCAATCCAACGATCAATTTTTGCCTCCAGCACATCCAATGGCACCGCACCATCTTTAAGCATTTCTGCGTGAAACTCGCGGATATCAAAGCGTGCGCCCAATGCGGCTTCGGCTTTGGCACGCACTTCCAAGATTTTCAGCTCGCCAATTTTATAGGCCAAGGCTTGACCCGGAATCGCCATGTAGCGTTCCGCTTCTGCTGTGGCTTGGGTCAGGCTTTCTGCCGAATTGTCGAGCATGTATTTGATCACTTGCTCGCGCGTCCAGCCTTTGCTGTGGATGCCAGTATCAACCACCAAGCGAATCGCGCGCCAGAGTTCGTTCTGGGCGTAGCCAAAGTAATCATACGGGTCGGTGTAGACGCCCAAATCTTTACCTAAGGATTCCGCGTACAAGCCCCAGCCTTCGGAAAATGCGGTTTCACCACCAAAGCGACGAAATTTAGGCAAATCGGTCAGCTCTTGCTGTAGTGCAATTTGAAAATGATGCCCGGGCACCGCTTCATGCAGATATAAGTCTTGCGCGTCCCAGGTTTTACGGGTCGGCAAATCATAGGTATTCACATAAAAAATGCCAGCGCGCGTGCCGTCTTCGCTTGGACGCTGGTATTGCCCGCCGGCGGCCGATTGCGCGCGATAGGACTCAACCGGTCGAATTTCAAACGGCGCTTTGGGAATAAGTGAAAACTGCTCAGGAATTTTTTGATTTATTTTCGCCTCCAGCCCACGGTAATATTTAAGCAGTTCGGCCTCATCTTTAAAGTTAAAGCGCGGATCGTTCTGCATGAATTTAAAGAAATCCTGCAGGGATCCGGTGAATTTAACCTCCTGCATGATTTTTCGGATCTCGCCGTGGATACGCGCGACTTCGCTTAAACCAAGCTGATGGATCGCATCCGGCGTCATATCGGTGGTGGTACTTTGCCGCGCATTGAACGCATACCAAGCACCACCATTTGGCAGTGAATCAAGACCGGAAGTCGCGCGCGTCTTTGGCATGTAGTCGGTTGCAATAAATTCGCGCAAACGCCGATAGGCCGGCATCAATTGCTGATCGATCATGACTGCGTAAGCCGCAGTCAAGCGCATCTGCTCGGCGCTGCTGAACTCTGTCGGCATGTTCTTTATCGGCCCCCAAAACAGCGTGTCTTTCGGGTCTGCCTTAATCAGTGCGTCCAACTGCGGCAGCACTTTGACCATTAACGCCTTAGGTTGCACCACGCCATTATTCACGCCGATGCGCATATTCGCGATCGCTTGATCCATCAGTACCGGCAGTTTGTTGCCGCGCGCCAACCAATTATCATAATCACGCACGGTTTTGAAAGGCTGCGCGCCGGTGCCAGAGCCCAACTGCACTGCGAAACTGGCCACATTTCGAAATTGATTAATCGGCTGCTGCCAATCTGGAAATTGCTCCTGCTCCAAATTGCCTTTGGCCTTGCGCACGAAAATTTGATAGCTCATTAAGTCTTGACCATCAAGGCCATCCGTACCCACTGCCTGCACGCGATCTAACCAGCGCTGGGTAAAAGCTTTGGATTCCGCGCGCGATTGGGCCGATAAAGTATTCGGCAGCAAGTCGTTGTAGCGGTTATCGCCCTGGCTAGTCGCGCGCAGCGGGTTCATTTTAAGCGTCTCTTCCCAAAATTCTTCATAAAGTTTGGAAAGTTGTGCGGCCTTGTCCACTACTGGCAAGGACGCGCTTGCGGCAACCTGCCCCGTTGCAGCATTTGCGTTCGTTTTTTGAGAAACATTTGCGCAACCCGAAATCGCAACGCTCAGCGCGAGTGCGAGCAATAGTGGTTTGGTTGTAGCCATATCAAACACCTTCTAAGTAGACTTTTTGACGCCGCTGCGTTTGCGCGTCGCGATTAATACGACGTGCGCGGCAAAATTAGCCCCCGAGGCTGGCCTGATTAAACGCCCTAGGCATGAGCCAAAAGTCACATGCAGAGCGATTTTCTGCACTAACCACCGTGTCCAATCATTTTATAGACCTGAACTGCGGTGGCGGAAACAAAACCGCTTAAAAAGAATAAGTAGGCAAATCGTAAATATCGATATTTATGGCGTGCCAAATATAGCCCGAGACTGTAAAGGTCGTTCGCTAATACTTCGTAAATACACGCATCGTGGCGTAACGTCTTTCCTAGCAGATCAAAAAACTGTTCGCGTGGCAGCTCTGAAAAATGCGCAAAAAAGATCGGATTGAAAAAACTAGGTAGTTTTGTTGTGTCAGTTAGTTTTAGTGGACGATATTTCGGCAGCACCGCCAAAATCGCCATTAGCAAGGCGGCCAACGTGAAGCTGGTCAGAATGATGATGCTTGAACGCAACTCAGGGTCATTCAAACGGCTGATCGAGATAGTCAGCACAAGCGAGCTAACCGTGATCAACATACTCGCCTTGTTATCCGCCATCTGCGAAAGCTGAATATGGTGGCGTTGCGCGCTTTGCATCAAATAATCCGAAACGTTTCTGCCCTGAATTCCGGCAAACGAATCTCTACCGCCTATGTGTGACTCTGGTGGGTATTCGCTAGGTTGATACAATTTCGGGCGTCTCATTTCAACTTCTGAAGCTGACGCCGAAGCGATAGTCATGGCATCGAGCGTGGAATCCGACACGTTGACGTCTGGAACTGGGGATTCGGGCTTGAATGTGTCAGGCATTAAAACACTTCTTGTAGAGAGCTTTTCCTAAGCTTACATTTTACCTGGCTTTAGCGGGACTGGAACTTTGACAACTTGGGTAAAAACTATGCAATTGAAACGACTGATTTGCACGCGCTGTCAGCGTGCTCAATCCGGATGTATTTGCCAATGGATACACCCGACCGCATGTGCCACAGAAGTTTTAATTTTGCAGCACCCAATGGAAGTCGACCAAGTTAAAGGCAGCGCAAGCTTGTTGAGCTTGAGCCTAGTAAACAGCCGGATCGAAGTCGGCGAGACATTCGCATCGACGCGTTTGCAAGCGCTGTTGACCGACCCTTGGTCAGCGACAATTTCTACGCAATTCAAGGTGCAGGCGATTTTGCTATATCCCGAACCGCCGCCCGACACCACCTGCGCGACTCAGACTAAGCTTTTGCCCGAACAATTAGCCGAACCGGCGCAATTGCGTCTAGTTGTTATTGACGCCACTTGGCGCAAAAGCCGAAAAATGCTGTATTTGAACCCCTTATTACAAGGCTTGCTGCGCCTGCGTCTGGATGCTGTGCCGATATCAAAATACTCGATTCGCAAAGCGCATCGGCCGGATCAGCTTTCAACATTTGAAGCGACTTGTGCAGCGTTGATGCAATTGGAAGGCTGCGTCGATAGATTCGCGCCGCTGTTAGCTGGGTTTGAAGGCTTCGTGCAACAGCAAGTTCAGGCCAAATCTTCGGCGATGGATCACGTTTAGCGCCATCGATAAAACGGCTACTTGCGAAATTTACCGCGCCCGTCGCCACTGCGCAAACCAGATTCCGCTGAGATTTTATCGGCCTCTGGCGCCATTTCACTTTGCTCCGCAAGTACCGCGCGATTTCTTCCCGCTTGTTTGGCTTGATAGAGCGCGGCATCCGCACATTGAATCGCGTGTTCAAAGCGGTTTGCCTGCTCTGCACTAAGCAGTTGCTTCGAGTCTTTTATTGGCTGATGTAAAAAACACGCGGCCCCTATCGATGTCGTGACGTTCAATTTTTGTGTCGCTAAATCAAAAGCTTGCGCGGAAATCTGTTTCAAAATTGTTTCGATCAACGCCTGCTGATCTAGCACCGATCCGGAGACCGCTAGAATCATAAATTCCTCACCACCCATGCGAAATACCGGCGCCCCGCTTTGTTGCAGGCGCAAAGCGAACTGCACCAGCACCGCATCGCCCCCGGCATGTCCAAACTCATCATTTATTTTTTTGAAATAATCAATATCAAGCAAGATAATCAACAGGTCTTTGCGTTGCGGCGCGTGCAAATAGCGTTCGTAAAAGCATCGGCGGTTATAGCAGCCGGTCAACGGGTCAGTCAGCGCTAACTTTTCAAGTTGGACATTCGCATCTGCCAATTCTTGCGTACGGCTGCGCACCTGTGATTCCAGCGTTTGCGCCCGCTTAAGCGCTTTACGTTTGAGCGCATCGGAGCGCAGTCTGCCAAGAACGGTGCCTGTGTAGATCAACGCCGTGGCCACAACGAAAATGAGCCAAGGATTGAGCCATAAAGGAAGGGCAACCGAAAACGCCACTTCAATTGGCCCATACGGGCGATCCAATGCATCTTTGGCCCAAACTTTGAACACATATTGGCCACCCGGCAAGCGCGCAAAATTACGCGCAGCATCACTCGTCCAATCGCTAGGCTGCAGTTCAAGCCCAAGCAGCTGCGTGCGGTAGCGAATTTTTGATTCACGCGAATAGGAAAGCAGCCGATAGCCGGCGCGCAGCTCCGTGCCATTAGGCAGTACTTCACCCGGCACTATTTTATCTGCCGAATTCGTGCCTTTTGCGGCGCGCAACGATGTGAAAATCAAGCGCGCATTCGCCAAGGGCTTGGCCGGGGTTTTGGGGTCAAATATTACTGCACCGGCGACGTTTGACGCCCAAATTCGCCCATCGTGGTCCAACATCACACCGCGATTGAATTCTAAATCCGGCAAGCCGTCCACCAGCCCAAAACGTTCGATTTCAAGGCTTTCTAAGCCATTTTTTCGGGTGCTGGTAGCGTCCGCCTTATGGTCTAGCGCATTCAACTCGGCAACATGAAGCCTCTTGGCGCCGTTATAGCCAAAGGCGTATAGGTCACCGCTGGCATCAAATTTAACTTCATACACCCAAATGGACCCAAGCGCGGCAGCATCGACCTGATTGCACTCGATTTTGCTCATAGCGCCAGCGCCCTCGAATCGCAGCCGCGTAATACCCCCGCGCCCGCCCACCCAAAGCTCAACCGGTTCGCCTGCCTTAGTGGCTGCTAAGGCCATCGAGTAAGTTGATGGATGCGCTATACAAGGCGGTTTAATCCATTCGACACTGCCATCGCCCTTGAACCAAGCTAAGCCTTGGTTTCCAGCGGCAAACATTGAACCACCGGCGAGCGCATCGACATAGCGCAAATTGAACGCTCCAGCGCTGCCTTTTACGGTGCTAATTTTATCGTCAACGATGGTTGCCAAACCTGACGGCAGGGCCAGCCAGAGCGCACCAGTCTTGCCATGTCGTTGTATATCTAACACGATAAATCCTGGCAGGTTCGCGTTGTCTGGGGAAAATTTATTGAGCGCTTTACCATCCCAGCTGAACACGCCAACATCACTTGCCAACCAAAGCCCGCCGCCCTTTCTAGGAGCGATGTCGTAAATCGGGCGACTCGCTATTGAAGCGGGCAAAAACGAGCGCCAACGGCCATTTTCCAGGCGCACCGCTCCCGAAATTGTGCCCAGCCAGTAGCTTTCAAAGTCGTCAGGAAAGCGCGCTTTTCCCATGCCAATTACCGAGCGATGCGGTAAACCGTGGCGTTCGGTGTAGGCGACCCAACCGCCTGGATCAGCGCGCGCGATGCCGCTGCTTGCCGTGCCGATCCAAATGGGGCCGCCGCCCGGTAATTGCAGCAGGCTTGTTAATTGATTTTCCGGCAATCCTTGCGCTACGGTAAGGGCGCTCCATTGATCTTTCTCGTCAATTTGAATTAAGCCACCGCCCAACGTGGCTACCAGCAGTATGGGCTTTTTCTGGGCATCCAAACTCGTTAAAAAAACACTGACACCCGCCGCAAACGGCGAATCATCGCGGCCCCAAAAGGTCATTTCATCTGGGGTAGAGGCGCTTTGCCGCAATCGTGAAAGCCCTCGCCTAGTGCCAATCCACAGCGCACCCTGCCAACTCGCCAGCGTCCGTACTGAGGCGCTGCCCAACCCTTCAGCTTCGCCAAACTGCGCTTGGACAGCACCCAATTTACCATCCTTCGCAAGCGCAAACGCCACAAGACCTTGATCTTGCGCAGCGATCCACAGTACGGCCTGACCGTGATATTGGCCTTCCAAAACTTCGCGCACAGCCCAACCTGCAGTGCTACGCTGATACACACAGGCAGTTTCGACACAGTTAAATAAGCCCGCAGTCGTCGAAACCCAAACACCGCCGCTGCTGCGGTTACGAATGGCAGCAATGCCGGGCAAGGTCGACTTGCTGCTGCCCGTGCCCGTGCCAGTTCCAGTTCCAGTTCCAGTTTCAGTTTCAGTTCCAGTTCCAGTGCCCGGGCCCGGGCCCGGGCCAACATTGGCACTATTGCCAATTTTAGGCACCACCAATGCAACTTGCTGCCAGTATTCGCCATCGCCCAGCCAAAGCCCAGTTTCGTCTGTACCGACCCAAATCTGCGCGTCAACAGCGGTGATCGCCGTCACTAGGGCAGGCAGATCAGGCTGGTGCAGCGGCACACGCGTAAAAATACCGCCGTCGAAGCGCGAAAGCCCGTCATAAGTGCCCACATAAATACGCCCATCTGGGCCACTTGCCATCGCGCGAACCGTGTTTTGCGGCAGGCCGTCGATGGAATTGAGCACTCGGTATGGGCTTATCAATGTAGAGTTTGGCGTTGCGGGCGAGCCTTTCACTGTGCGCAATTCATGCACGCGATGCGCGGGCACCACTTGAGCTTGATTTGCCAGCGCTGCGCCGCACAAAAGGCACGCCAGCATTCCAAGAAAAAGCGCGTGAACTTGCGCAAGGCGGCGGCGCCTCAACGCTTGAGATTTATCTAGAGCCGCTACTTTCCAACACTTCATCGCCATCCAATGTAGTGCGAACAAAATCGCACACGCGAGCATACAATTCGCAGACTTATACGCAATGTGTAACCCGTGATTTTTACCAATCATTGCAGATCACAATAGAATTTTTTGGAACCACTTATGCACATTATTAGCGCCGATTGGCTACACGAAAACTTAGCCACAGTAAAAATAATTGACGCCAGCTTTAGCCTTAGCGATGCCGATTTTGGCATCAACACGTTTTTGGCCGGGCATATTCCACATGCGCAATATGTCCACCTTGAACATGGATTGAGCGATATGTCACGCACACAAACTGATGGCCGCCATCCGCTACCTGCGCCGGAACAATTCGCCCGCACGGTGGCGAGCTGCGGCTTGAAACGGGATGATAAAATCGTCTGTTATGACCAAGATAATGGCGCTTACGCAGCCCGTACATGGTGGTTGCTGCGCGCAGCGGGTTTCAAAAATGTATCCGTTTTGGACGGCGGCTTAGCTGCATGGCGCGCGGCAAATTTTCCGCTGAGCACCGAAATCACGCCAATCACAAGCGACGCACCCGAAGCGCTTACCTTTAATGCGATGCCGCAGATTGATAGCGCAAGACTGCAGGAAGCACTTGCGAATCAATCCAAAATTTTAGTCGATGCGCGCCCCGGCAACCGCTTTGCCGGACGCGATGAAACTTTGGACCCAATCGCCGGCCATGTGCCCGGCGCGATCAATCGACCGTTCTCAACAAACATGGAAAACGGCCGGTTCAAATCCGTTAAGGCTTTGCGCAGCGAGTTTTTAGCCCTTCTGGG
>Ga0105048_10003842_pt1 | contig 24553 bp, 17 predicted proteins | sample MAT05_FD_78382 | JGI IMG/M metagenome (GOLD analysis project Ga0105048, IMG submission 78382) | Freshwater microbial communities from Lake Fryxell liftoff mats and glacier meltwater in Antarctica - MAT-05 | ecosystem: Environmental > Aquatic > Freshwater > Ice > Liftoff microbial mat | place... | reverse complement strand
TGGATTGGATTTTGATGGATTGGATTTTGATGGATTGGATTTTGATGGATTGGATTTTGATGGATTGGATTTTGATGGATTGGATTTTGATGGATTGGATTTTGATGGATTGGATTTTGATTGGATTGGATTTTGATTGGATTGGATTGTTCATTGGTTGACTTTTAGTTTTAGGTATGGGTCGAATTTTCTGTTTTCCAATCTTTTGAAGGTTAGGCTTGTGCCGCCGAAATTGATCAGTAGTCCTACCTCCATGTTGTAGGCTTCAAGGTAATTTTTTGCTTGAGCAAGATGGACATCATCCAATGCAATGATCGCCTTCAATTCGGTCATGATGATTTCTTCAACAAAGAAATCGACACGTCTTTGACCAATACAATGCTCTTCGTAATAAATCGGCATTTCCATTTCTCGAGCGAAATGTAATCCTTGTTTTTCCATTTCAATGGCAAGAGCACGCTGGTAAATAACTTCCTGAAATCCATTTCCAAGCATGCGATGCACTTTCATGGCACATCCGATGATGCGCCCTGTGAGGTCTTCGTATTTCATAGCAAATGATTAAGTGATTGAAATAATTTTGTTTTCAAACGCAAATTGATTTTATTTCAATCAAATAACAACTCATGCATACAATTTATCATATTATTAACAAATGCTACCAATCCAATCCCTAAAATCAAATCCTTAAAATCAAATCCAATCATCCCGATCCCATTTTGTCGTCCCAGCGAAGCGTGGGACCCAAATCCCAATCCCAAAATCCTCAAAATCCAGGTAAAAAAAGCCGCTCCCTTTCAGGAAGCGGCCATAGAAGCGCGATTTGAGGTTGCAGTAACAACCGTCGACTTATGTTAGGGGGAAAGAAAAAGTGTGAATGAAGCGTAAAAGGGCGCCCCGCCACATTCGGCGAGGCGCATCTCCAATGCTGATTTATTTCATTTGAATCATTTTGCGGGTTGCTTTGTCCGTCGAGGTTTCCAGTGTGTAGTAAAGCACGCCACCGATGGGCAACAGGGCCCTGTCGAGTACAAAGGCGTTGTTGCCTTGCGGGAAATCGTCTTGTTGGACAAGCAGCAGGCGTCCGGTTTCGTCGTACACCTTGAGGGTGGCTTCGATGTCTTCAGGCAGGTGGAAACCGATCGTCGTTTTGTCGATGAACGGGTTCGGCTGGTTCTGGTAGAGCTCGAAGCCGAGTCCACTGACGATGCTGTTGCCTTGTGCGTCGTTGAAGCGGAAGGCCATGTCGAGGCGTTCGCCGCTTTCGTCGTAAGCTTCAGCGGTGGTGATGCTGCCCGAAAGACGGATCATGTCGCTGAGTTTGCCGGCGGTGTTGGCACGGAATTTCACTCGGAAGGAACGGGCATCACCGTCGATGGAGGCCGTTAAGGCATGTACATCGGTAAAGGCGGCAAAGTTATCGGCGCTCATGTTGTAGCCAGGCATCACCTCGTACACTTCCAATTGTGGGAAGTTGAGGGTGAACTGGTAGCCAGTGGTATTCGATTCCGAACTGGTGAACGATACTTCCACCATTTCACCTGCGCGCACTTCACGTTCATCGATGTCGATGAAAAGCGTTCCGAAACTGCGATCATCGATGCTTTGCAGGCTGTTGGCGATGGCGGAGTTGTTCACGTCACCCACTTTGATGCCTACAAAGTCGTCTTCCATTGCGTTCGATTGTAGTGCGGCCACCGATTTACTTTCCGGGAATGCCGGAAAGAACGGGTTGCTTGGGTTGGCGAAGGTGTAGCCTTTGTCCACAAACCGCCACGATGTGTTGTTGCCCAGTTCGGTATTGATGCCTAGAATCAGTTTGCGCAGCTCAGCGACGTCGAAGGTTGTGATCGACTTGCTGTTGTTGGCGTCGGCAGCGATCATTTTGTACGGCGAACCGAATTGCTCAATGCCCAGGATGTGTTTGTTGATGAGCACCAAGTCATAGGTCGATACACCGTTGAGGTGGTCGTCATCTTTGATCGGTGTCACGGTATAGTCGCTGAACAACGGGATCGCATTGAAGTCGTACATTCCGAGGTTGTTCGAAATTCCGTAGTAACTGAAGGCTGGACCAGCGTTGCTGGCTCCGGTAATTTCAACACTACTGCCTTCCAGTCCATCCATATCCTCTGTGATCAGTGCGCCGGCTACCGTTGCGTTGTTTTGGGAGCAGAAGTTGCCATTGTCCTGGATGGTGATGTAAGTTTCACAGAAGTCTACATTGCCTTTGGTATCCATAGCCCAGATTTCCACGGGTTGTGTCCCAACATCATCACACATAAAAATTACACTTGTTTGCGGCGATCCATCGGGGTTGGTCGGAAAACCAGTACCGGTATTGGAGCGGCGGATACCAAACACCAATTGGTTGTTGGGCGTACAATTGTCGAATGCATTTTGGATAAAATCCGAGATAAACAATTCGCGCATGCCCATGTTGGTGATGTTGGTCGACAGGCCGTTGAGGCATAAAATGGTAGGGGGTTTGCAATCTTTTACAACAAAGTTGTACTCGCAAACCTTTTCGTTGCCGCAACCGTCGGACAAGATCCATTTTATTTTGTGCGTACCGTAAGGCAGTTCAGGCACCACAAAGTTGTTGGGCTGCAAGCTGGTGTTCCAACGTAAACTTGCCGTGCGGTTCGTGCCGTTCGCGACCGATTGTAAAGCAAAACGGTATTTTTGGTTGGCAGCTACGGCCCGTTTGTCAAATGCCCTGGCCACGCCTCCGCTGAAGTTGGGTGTTGCGGCATTGTTGAAGAGCACAGTATTGGCCGGCGGCAGGTTGTTGCTGTTAACCACCGTTTCCATCGTACCGTTGTTGTCGAGGTCGAGAAACAGCAGGTAACTGATGTTCACATTGGCGCCCGAACAAGCGTCGGTTCCTGTAATGCTCAGATCGACCGGAGCTTCACAAAGATCGTTCATGCTGTGGATCGGATCATTCCAAAAGGTTTCGTTCCAAAGTAGCGGATCGTTCTCGGTCACATCGCAAATTTCAACCGGTGAAGCCGGGCAGTTTACAAATGTGGGCGCCACGTTGTCCTGTATCTTAATGATCTGCTTATACTTGTAGCAGTTTGCGTTGGCCTCCCAGTAGATACTGTAGTTGGTTGATACTGGATCGGTCGGACTTATTTTAACGACCGTAGGTGCCCAGGGTGCGGGTGTGCCGAAGGGCGCAACCGTTGGTCCCGGAAGGTTCGAAGAGTGGTTCGCGCTGCTGTTAGGGTTCGGGTTCGGAACGTAGATGCAATCACTGTTTGGATCGTAGGTACACCAGTTGATGATCGTCCAGGTACGTTCGATCTTCATGCAGGCGTCGGGCACAACGGTAAAGATGTCGTCGTGGTACGAAACGGCAAGCAATTCACAATCTTCACCAAAGAAAGTTGGTTGATCGAAGAAACTGCTGTCGCAGGAAATCAGGACTTTATCGTTGGGGAACTTGATGAAGTAATCCTGTTCGTAATTGACCACAATGCGCTGGGTGCAATTAGACGTGAATCCCTGGCAGTCGTACACACGGAAGGTGCGCACAATGGTGCCTTTATTGCACACGGTGTCGAAGTTGTTAAAATTCGCGGTGTGCGTCAAACCTTTTTGTCCCATGAACGAGTAAGTGGAATCGAGGCAGCAGTTGTCGAGTACGGTCGGCATACCGTAAGCCCAAAGCGAAGGATCGAAATTTTCGCAGGAAACCGTCACGTTTGGAGGCGGCGTACAACCTGGTTTGAGTTTGTCCTGGATTTCCACCTGAATTTCACATTCGTTGAAAATAGGTCCACCGTCGGGACCGATGGCGATGTTCCCAAAATCATCTAGTTGATAAACGCGCAGGATAACCGTTTGCGTGGTGCCTACCTCACAGCAGTAAAATTTGATCGTCTCAGCTTCTCCAACCGCGAAGTCAAACTCAGTGTCGACATCCGGGAATTGATCGGTGCAGGGTTGTCCTCCGTTGATCTGGTTGAGGCCAAGGATACACGAGCTGTAGGGTGCTTTACGTCGAATGGTGAAAGTAACGGCGCCACAGTTGTCGTAAGATCCGTCGTCAAAAGTAATGGCAGGCACTATGGTAACACCACCAAACTGACAGCCGTCGTTGGGCTCGTAGCAGTCGTTGGGGTCATCGCCTCCAATGGCCACGACCGTGAATTCGTCACACACGGCAACTGGCTCGGTGTAGTCTGCTACGGTTAAAGAAAAAGAGCAGGTTGAAGCATTGCCACATGCATCTTCTGCTGTATAAATCACCGTATGAACACCTTTAGGCAAACAAGGTGTACTGCCCAGAACACCAAACGTGTCGGGGTTGGCAGTATTGTTGCCCGGGAAAGTGACCAGCGATCCGTTAACGGTAAAGTTGCCAATCACGTTGCCGTTGTTTGGGTCCACCACAATGATATCAGCTTTCACATTGTTGATTCTCGAGCAACCGTCGGTAATCAACAGATCGGGCAAATTGACTGAACCGCAGCATTCGTACAATTCGGTCGAAGCTACCACGTTTGTGGGGCACTGTAACACCGGACCGGATTCATCGCGAACACGGATGATCTGGAAGTATTCCAATGACTGGCTGCCACAAACATCAACAATGGTCCATTTGCGGTTGATGGTGTACGTTCCGTCGCATACCCCGATCACAACATCAGAGGAAATCCAGGTGATGTTACAACTGGTGTTAAGTCTGAAAACATTGGGCTGGCCCTGAAGGCCTTGCGACTCAATCCATGCCGGCGTTGGGTATTGTCCACCACAGGAGAACGAGGGTTCGTCTATGTCATCGTAACTTGGCGGAAGCACAACATCAGCGAGCTTTGGACGGAACAATCGGATTTGCTGTACGCAGGTTGAAACGTTGCCGCTCGCATCCTGGGCAGCCCAGGTGCGGTTGATGATGCTGCTGAAATTGCCAACGCAGTTAAAGTTCGTCGTTTGGTCAGTGTAACTGAGCGTAACATCCGAACAATCGTCGAGCAGTGGATCGCCCACCACAAAGGTATTGGGCGAAACTTGCATGACCTGTCCCGGGAATTGCAAACCATTGGGGAAACCTGTCGAAAAAATGCCTTGAATGTTCAGGTGTAATTCGGCAGAAACGATCGTCGAAACGTCGGTAAATCCGTTAAGGTCCGCCATGCGCAATTTCCAGGTTCCGTTGGCTGGCTGGCCATCAAAGGCCGACATAAAGCCCGATCCAAATGGAATCTGCGTATTTTGGTTGTTTGTAAAAACAGGACAGTTGACAAGGCTGCTCCCCTCGTCGTTGAAACGAACGTGTAAAGGATTGGGCGCACAGCCGGTACCCTGGTTCCACATGTTAACGATGGTGCCTGATGGACTTTCCAAAACCAAGCGCAAGTTGCCTTCAAAGGCATCGCCATTGACGCGAACACTGAAATCCACATCATTTACCGTTGCACCTGCTGGAGCGGTTACTGGAATGAGCAGTTCAACCGACTGGAAGTCGTTCACCGTTTGCGGCAACGAAGTGGTAGGTGTAAAGGTGCGGTTCAACGCAATGTTTTGCGAAAAGGTAGGCGATGTATTGATGCCGCAAGGCAAATCAATGGGTGTGCATACCAATTGTGCGGGGAGGTTATCTTCGATGGTAACGTTTCCTTCGCATTTGTTGCCAGTTGTTGGATCGGTCACACGCACGCCATAGGTTTTTCCGATGTCGGCCGAGGTAAGCGTGGTATTGATGATCCACGGACCATTGCCGAATGGCGGCGTTTTATCCAGTTCTAAAATGAAGTCATCGTAACATCCGTAGGGACCACCTTCCAATATCTGGTCGGCGGTAAGTTCGGCGGTACAGCCGGGGCCGAGCGCGATGATGATCACATCGTTGCAGGCGAGTGCGCTTATCGGTGCGTTGAATTCATTCACCACCACTGTAAACGAACAGGTGGCTGAGTTGCCTGCGAGGTCGGTGCAGCGCAAAATATTCACCGTAGATCCGATGGAAAAATCAGAGCCAGAAGGCAAGCCAGAAATAATCTCTGCAGTATTTCCTACAGTCGAAGTGTAGCTCACCGAGCCATTGTAGCTGCGGCCATTGAACGTGGTACCAAACGGGTAGGCCCTTCCAGCCCCTGGCTGGGAAGATACACGCAGGTTGTTGTCGCTCGCTTGTCGAGAACCGTTGGTGTAATTTATGGGTGTACCAAAAGTGCTGGTAATGTAAATACCACGCGTTTGCCCGGGAGCAAGTGCAATACCAAAACCGGGCACGATGGTACCGGCTGCCGAACCTGTGGAAGTGATGAACTGGCGTCCGGCCAGCGTCCATGCTCCTGGGTTGTTGGCAAAAGTTTGCCAACTGCCTGAGTTCGTGGTGTAATACACCTCAATTTCCCAGGTGCCAGGAATCAGAGAAGGCGCAAATTGGTTGACGCTGAGGTTGCCGGAGCTCAGGTTGGTGAGGTCGAACATCAGGCCCGCCTGGCTGTTGTTGAAGTCGATGGGATGCGAAACCGTGCTTGATGCGGAGAGCGGACAGTTGTCCATACAAACTGCCGAATAATTGAATACGGCAGAACACAATCCCGGTTGAAGGTTGATGGTGGTACTTGCAGGACAAGTGATGGTAGGGTTGGTTTGGTCCTCAACTTCAACCAATTGGTTGTCGGAGCTAAGCACTGCGCTGCCACATGGGTCAAATAATTCCCAGGTAATGATGTTGTTGCCAACAGGCACATCATCGAGTACGATGTTTGCGGGAATCATGTTGCCAACGACTACTGGAGCACCGCCGTTGATGCGGTACCGCAGGGAGTAAGCGCTGTTGCAGCCTCCAGGAAGGAAATTAGGCGCTGCGGTGGTCACATCTGCCGAGCAAGCGTTGTTTTGGGCTACGGCATTGTTGATATCACTTGCTGCACTGATGGTGCAGATCCCTTTGGGCACCTGGTTGACGATGGCCCACCATCCTGCAAACGTGATGGATCCGTCGGATCGGAAACGAATGGTCAGCGCTTCTGCTGCATTTGCGCCTACGTTGGCGATACCCACATTGGCCGTAATGGTGCCAGGAGCTGTTGCCGACCAGTTGCCCGCAGGGAAGCCGGAAATGGTGGCAGGGTCCGGGCCCAAAATCTGGTTGGATGCCGTGGATGTACCATTGTAAATATACAAAGCGTCGAATTGATCTTCAATGTTAAAATTCTGAAAATCAATACGAATGCGGTGCGTTGCTGCATTGGAAGGCAGGAACGTCACGCTGGCGTCGGCATTGGAATTGTAGTTGTTGGCGGGACCACCGCTGTCGTAAAAGTTGAAAAAGCATACACCAGCCGGAGCGATGGTTTGATTTGCACCAGCGCCGTTAAAAGGCAGGTTGAAATTGGTTTGTGCTGATAAATGGCACGCAAAAACGGCCAGAATACCCATCAGCAAGGCTTTTTGGAAAGAAATTATCTTTTTCATCGCTTGAATGATTAAAGGATGGTCAGATGATGGAATACTTCGCTGGCTTTACTGGCTTAGAAGTGTGCGGGTTTCGTTGTACAAAGCTTTCAATGCTGGCTTGGGCGTAAAAGCGCCTTCCTCGGCCCCCCCAAGGGTGGCTGCAGCAGGCAAAGAGCTTTCGAGTGCGCCGGCAATGGGTGCCCCTGCTCTCATGGCCACAAGGATGGCTTTGTAATACGCTTGTCGACGTACATTGTCGATGTACTGGGTTGTACCTGGCGTCAGACCAGGCAAATCAAGCTGAAGCAGGTGCATTTCATTGAGTAACACCTGTTCTGCAGCATTGGGATTCAACCAGTTGTGGTTCTGGTTCTCAATGGCTGCGCTTTGGACAAGTTGCGCAGATGCCTTGTTGGAAAACAGGCAAAAGGCGCATACCAGAAACAACCACATCAGTAGTGGTACAGCTTTCCGGCATCTGATTTGACCTTTCATGTCATTTGTCATTTTAATGAATAAATCGAGCAGTAGGAGTAAAAAACCATACCTGTCAGAGAGACCGTGTTTGGAAGGCTCGCCAGACGCCCCGTTTGGCGCCTGTTTCCTACAGGTCTCATCTTTCTTGGCAGGTGTATTTTTCTCAAACCTTAGCCCTTTAGGTTTTCGACGTTTTCAGTTGAAGCAACTGCTTTACATGATGACATCTTCAGCCATATGGGTTTGTGTTTGTATGATTGTTCAGGAAAAGAAAATACGCAGGTATCCCTCGTGTGTTTCTACAGGATACTTTCCCGGAGGAAGCGTGTGGATTTCTAGTTTCAGGTAATTGACCATCGACCGCGGTAATGGACAATGATCAGCAAGTGTCAGTATGCCATTGCGCAATTGGGTTTTATAAACATTGATGCACAACAGTTCTCTAAACAAGTACATGGCGACCCCTTTTCCGCCGGTTCCTTGTGTAAAAAGCGCTTCGGAATGGCGACAGGTCTGTTTTCTTTGTCCCTGCGGCAACATGCCATGCGCAACAATTTTGCAAATGCCGGTCCCCCGGCAGTCGGCACTCGGCGCGCCGAAAATCACATCGCTGTGAAAGCAATGTGCGCCCGGATTGAGCCGGTGGCTCAACAATGCCGATCGCGGAGGTGCGTGGCGTTGTTCCAGGCCGTAAAGCATCAGATTGGCAATCATAGTATGGTTCTGATTTACGGGTGAAATAATGGCGGCGAGATGGCGTAAGACGCAATCCTCAGGCTCCGATCAGGTCGAGGCCCGTGATGTCTACACGGCCGTATGAATGGTTGAATTGGGTCGGCGAAACGGACGGGAGTGTGTTGAACTTTTTCATGATTATTTCGTGTTACGGGTGATTGATTTCGATTATGAAGTCAAAGGTCCGGCTACGAACACCCCCAGCACAGGACAGCAAACCGCCCTCCATCGCCCAGTGCATTTTTGGGCTTTTTTTTTATTAAGATTTTAAATTATTGTTTTTAAATATAATATACTTTGTTTTTATTTTTAATGTATTTGTATTATCGCGCCAAAACACCCCTTTTTTGCCTCCGATCGCGGCAAAAAGGTGGCTTTAAGGAACCCTGATACAGGGTTTCAAAGCCTTGAATTGTGAAACTCGAAAATGTATTGTTGGGGATGGAGGCCGCGTAACCGGACATTTTTAAGAATGCGGCGTAAATGCCTTACGTACCTGCGGCCGTATCTAAAAATCATTACCCACCCGTTTCCCTAAGCTGTCGGATGTGTCAATTCCCAAATCAAAAAAAATCCACGCACCCATCTTGACTTTTACCATCAACCCCACCCATCTTTGCTTCGCTGCGTCACAAAACCATTTGTGAACAACCTATACGTCATGCGCAGCAACTTCAAACCTGAATACATCCGGTATTTGCCGTATTTCCAAAGCCCCGGAATGGCCCTTTTCATTACCTTTCGATTGTACATTAGTCTTCCAAAACATTGGATTAAATCCCTCATCGAACGGTACCAGACGAAACGACAAGTAATCCTTAATACCAAAGATTCGGATTGGGAAGCAACCATCAATTACGTCATTCAAAATCCAATAAAAGCGGTTATGTGTCAACACTGGTTTGAGCATCCGTTCACATGGACACATGAGAATACCTGGCGAATGGCGTTACCATTGCTTTTGGAGCGGTCGTTTTAAAAAAGAAAACTACAGTGTGTGGATTGTATTGATGCGGCGTAAACGCCGCAATGAAATGCCCCTTACTTCTTCAGCGTTTCCAATGTAAGCGACCACAAAGCTTCGTACGGGATGATTTCAACTTCATGGGTTTGATTGGCCACTTCTAGCGGCGTTTTTTGTAAATTCTGGAAATACTTGCCGGCTTTGCGCTCCGCATCATCGCGTTGAAACATTGCGTTGGGAATCTGGAGCATCATTTTGATGAAGTTGTTGCTGCGGTAGGTGGTTTTATCTTTGAGGTAGCGCGTACAATACTTCTCGATGCCCTCGATACGGTCAATCGACTTGTCGTAATCGCGGTCGGCAATGGTGTGCAGGACCTGCACGATGAGGATGGGGATGTTCATGCCCGCTTTGTCTTTGGAAAAAAGCGGGATTTCATTGAGGAACTTATTGATGCGGAACTTGCTGAGTTTGGCGTCGTCCGATACGTGTCCGATTTTGATGAGGTAATAAAGGTAAGCCTGGAAGATGGTCCACATTTCAGTGATTTGTGGCAACATGGCCGGGAAACGTGGGTGCTCGCTTACTTTTTGGTAAATAGCATACGCTTCGTTGTAGTGGCCCGAATGCATGGCAAGTTGGAAAAAGAGTTCTTGAAGTTTGAACCAGTTGAAGGATCCTTCTTCAAAAAACTGTTCCGACCGGTTGATGATGACCTGCCCTTTTTCAAATTCCCGCAATTGAAGGTAACTTACAATAAGGTTGTAATAAAAAACCTGGAGCGGAAGACCACTGTTGTAATCTTTTTTGTCAAAAAATGCGATGGCTTCTTCACACAGTTTGGCGGTGGCTGCATAGTCATTACCGATGCTGTGAACCATGAGATGAATGAGCCTGCCAAAAAGGTGCAGTTTAAAAGCTTCACATTCCTTCAAAAACGGTTCAAGTTCGTGGTAGTAACCAATAGCCTGGTCGGTAAGCTCTGTTTTGGATGCCTTGCTGTTGGTAAAATGGCTCATCAGGTCGGCATAATAATCCTCCGCCTTGTTTTCCATCATCCAGATGGTTTCGTATTGGCGGAATTGATCACGAACCTGCTGGTACTTCTTAAAATCACCGTCTACTGTACTGTATTGAAGGCGCAAAACACGCAGAATATCTAGGGTAAGTTCGGTAAATTCAAAACGAATCGTGTGGCGCAGGAGCTTTTCCAAAAGGTCGATGCCGGAAATTTTCAGGTTCCGAATCAAAAGGATCATGCCGGCAGCCCATTTTTTATGGCACTCGTAAAAAGCTTTTTGTCTGTTGGAAAAACTTGAATCCTTGAAATCGAGCAGGAATACCGCATCCAGCAGCCGCTCTTTCAATTTGTTTTTGATGTTCGGTAAGGTCGATGCATCTTCGTTTATGGCTTCAAAATAAGCCTTCGCATCTTCATCGCTGAGCACTTTCTTTTGCTGGATGGCCTCATAAAGCCGCTCCATTTTTGAGTTAGGCTCAATCACCGAACTCCAAACTCCGTTCATCTGGAGCTTGGTTTTGCTTATCAGGGTTACCAATTCTACTATGTCGTTCATCTTCCGCGCACGTTGTGTGGGTGTGTATGCGTAGAAGCCAAACTTCGGGTAATTTGGAGCAACACCGCTTAACAGCAGTGGCTATAACAAACCGAGGCGTGGCCAATTCTGTACAATCGGTAGGGATATGGCCAGTAAGGTTCCCGGCGGGGAAACCAGTTAAAAAGAAGGTACGAGGAAGGGAGCCAAAAATCTTGCCAAAGAATATGGCAGTAGGAAAGATTGTTCAAACCACTTCGCTCATGAGATTGGGATGATGGATTAAATTAAATGCTGCGACAAATCTACCCAATACTGCGGTATTGACGCTGTTTCCCATCATGTTTTTAACCAATATCTATTATTTTTTTTCACGTATTATCCAATTAACTGATAAGTATGCCTGTATACATATGATTTAAAGTAAATTATATGAACTAAAAATCCAGTTTGCAAAAATGAACATTGTTCAGTATATTTGCGTTGTTTAAATTTTACTTATGGGAATCGTACAACGAAAAGAACGCGATAAAGAAGAAATGCGAAGGCGCATTCTCGACGCTGCCCTACATCTTTTCAGGGAAAAAGGGTTCGACGGCGTAAGCATTCGAAACATCGCCGAAGCCATAGAATACTCGCCAGGCACCATTTATCTCTATTTTAAAGACAAAAATGAGATCTTTTACGCTCTTCAGTACGAAGCGGCAACCATCAAAAGAAACCACCTTTTTTCGGCCGCCCTCATCGAAAACCCATGGGAACGGGTGCAGGCCATAGGCAGGCTTTACATCGACTTTGGGCTCAAGCACCAGGACCTGTACGACCTGCTCTTCATCATGCGTGCTCCTATGGAATCACTTGAAAATCAGCAATGTTGGATACTTGGTCAAGCAACGCATGCCTTCTTTGTTGAATCCGTCCAGGAGTGCATCAACCAACGTTACTTTAAAAGTACCGACGCCGTTACCATTGCTTTTACCCTTTGGTGCCACGTCCACGGGTTGGTTTCCATGTTCGTGCGCGACCGCATCCGAATGTACCCCGAAGAAAAACGCGAACAACTGATCGCCGACTCTTTCAGCATGATCATCAAAATGGCAGCTACCCTTTAACAGCCTTTTTTCTACCCTCACCTTACGACCATTCATCCCCCCCAATCAACCGTTCAACCTTTTTTGCTTTTCAACTGAAACTTCACCCCCTTTTTTTACATCTTAATAAACAGTGTTCAGTTTATAAAAAGTGTTTTTCAAATGAAATACCATTTTTTTGCCCCCATTGTACTGTTTTTGCTGATTGCCAACCACGTTGAAAGCCAAAACGCACCACAACTTGAAGCTTACATCCAGGAAGGATTGGACAACAACCTCGCTTTGAAACAGCAGGACATGAATGTGCAACGAAGCATGGAGGCCGTCAAACAGGCCCGCAGCCTGTTCTACCCCACCCTGCAGTTTGATGCCAATTACACCAGAGCTGTCGGCGGACGAAACATCGCCTTCCCCATCGGCGACCTGCTCAATCCCGTTTACCAAACCCTCAATCAACTCACACAATCGAACCAGTTTCCACAGGTTGAAAACCAAACCGTCCAGTTCCTGCCCGATAACTTCCACGAAACCAAGGTTCGTATTTCCTTCCCACTTTACAATTCGGACCTGCGGTACAACCGCAACATCCAGGAAAACCTTTACGATTCGCAAGTAGCCACCAAAGCAGCCTATGAAAATGAATTGCGCTACCTTATCACCGATGCCTACTTGCAATACCTCAAGGCACTCGAAGCCGAAAAAATCTGGCTGAACACCAAAGATGTCTTCACCGAATTACGCCGTTTCAACGAGTCATTGGTTAAAAACAACGTCGCCACACGCGATGTTATCGCTACCGCCGATTACGAACTGGCTCGTACCGATTACCAGATTTTCCAACTTCAGGCCGACCAAAAAACTGCACGGGCCTACTTCAACTTCTTGCTCAACCGGGACATGCAGGCGCCCATAGAACCCGATACAACCCTTTTACGCCCTGTTTTGCCCGAATACGACCAGCAACAAATCGTAGCCAACGGCCTCAACAACCGCCAGGAACTCGAAGCGCTGCGCTCTGGAATGGGTGCAGCCGAAACCAACATCAAACGCAACGAAGCCCAAATGTTCATCCCCGACTTCTACATCGGCGGCGAATTTGGTTTTCAGGGCTTCGGTTACCATTTCACCGACGACCAGGCTTTTGTACTCGCCCAGGTAGGCTTGCGCTACGACCTTTTCGATGCCGGACTCCGAAAAAGCAAGGTTCAGGACGCCAAAATTGAAAGCGAACAATTGCGCAGCCGATACAACGAAACACAACAAAAAATTGCCCTGCAAATTACACGGGCGTGGAACGATTTCGACGCCGCACGCAAAAGCTACCAGGCTTCACGCAACGCCACAGTTGCTGCAGAAGAAAGTTTCCGCATCATCAACAACAAATACCGCGCAAGCCAAGCGCTGCTCATCGAATTTCTGGATGCACAAAACCGCGTGACCTCTGCCCGATTGTTATCGTTGCTCGAATACGCAGAAGTACTCCGCAAAGAAGCTGCACTTAGACAAGCCGCAGCGATCAACCAATAAACAACCTCCTTCAAATGAAAAAGTTAGAAACCATCGCCCCCGTTGTCGGCGCCCTCGCAAGCCTTTTTCTGTTGCTGGGCGGTTGCGGCGAACAAAAAGCAACTGCGCCCTCAACAGCCATTGATCTGAGCGACGAAAAAATTCCGGTGCGTACAACACCGGTACAACAGCTGAACATCGCACTGCCCATTCACGCAAGTGGTATGTTAACCTCTGCTTCAGAACAACGCCTTTCCTTCAAAATTGGCGGTATCATTCGTAAAATTTATGTGGATGAAGGCGATGTCGTACGCCCCGGACAACTCCTGGCTGTGCTCGACAAAACCGAAGTGGATGCCCAGGTCACCCAGGCCGAACAAGCACTCGCCAAATCCGAACGCGACCTCAACCGCGTGAAAGGACTGTATGCCGACAGCTCCACTACCCTCGAAATGCTGGAAAACGCCACCACTGGCCGCGACTTGGCGAACGAATCGGCACGCATCGCACGCTTCAACCAGCGATACGCCGAAATTAGGGCTACCATGAGTGGTAAAATCATCAAAAAACTGCTCAACGAAGGCGAAATTACAGGCCCTGGAAATCCCGTTTTTGTATTGTTTGAAACAGGCAACAACGACTGGGTGGTTAAAATCAACGTCAGTGACCGCGACTGGGCACGCCTCGGCAAAGGCATGAACGCTCAGGTAAACCTCGATGCTTATCCGGACGAACCCTTTGTTGGAAAAATAACCGAACTGGCGCCCGCCGCCGACCCTGCCTCCGGCCTCTACCCCGTGGAAATCCGCATACGTCCAGATGGCAAACGGTTTGCACCAGGACTGTTCGCCCAGGTCGACATAACGCCTCCGCAAAAACGCTCATACGCCGTTGTACCCATTGAGGCCATCGTGGAAGGCAACGGAAACAAAGCCTTTGTATTTGTGCCCTCCGCCGATGGTGAAACAGCCCGTAAGGTTCCCATCGTAATCGCTTTCCTCGAAGGACGACAAGCCGTGGTGGCTAAAGGACTTGACAACATTACGGAAGTGATTACCGCCGGCGCACCTTACCTGACGGAAAAAACCAAAATTCGAAAACTGTAACCCAAGCCATGAAAATCGCTGAATTTTCCGTTAAAAACAGCCAATTTACCTTCATTGTCTTTCTGGCTGTCATGGCACTCGGCATCAGTTCCTTGCTGAACATGCCCCGTGCAGAAGACCCCAAATTTGCCCCTGCCAGCTTCAATGTCATCATCGTGTACCCTGGCGCAGGTCCAGCCGAAATAGAAGAAAAAATCACCGACAAGGTGGAAGAAAAACTCGGCGCTCTGGAAAACATCGACCGTATGCGGTCCAAATCGCTCAACGGTTTCATGGTTCTTACGATGGAATTTGTACACGGTGAAGACGCTGATAAAAAATACGAGGAACTGGTCCGCGAGGTCAATGCCTTGCGTCCTGAACTACCAGCCGACCTCAACAGGATCACCATCCAACGCTTCTCCTCTTCCGATGTGGCCATTCTGCAAGCCGCATTGGTAAGTGAAACAGCCTCTTGGACAGACTTGCGCCACGAAGCCGAACGCCTCGAGGAGATGGCCGAAAAAATTCCGGGCGTAAAAGCTGCCGACACCTGGGGTTTCCCCAAACGGGAAGTCCGTATCTCCTTGAACCTGCCCAAAATGGCTTCCGACGGCATCCCTGTTAGCCGAATAATCGGAGCATTACAAAGTGAAAACATATCGATTCCCGGCGGATCGGTGAACGTTGGCGACCGACAGTTTTTTGTAGAAACCAGCGGCGACTACGAAAATATAGAGGAGGTGCGCAACACCATCGTTTTTGCAAACGCAGGTAAAATAGTGTACCTCAAGGATCTGGCAAGCGTGGAGTATGCCTACGAAGAACCCCGCCATCTGACCCGCATCAACGGCACCCGATCCATTTGGGTTACAGTACGTATGAAAGACGGACAAAACATCTTCGACGTAGGCGACGCACTTAACAAATCCGTGGCGGAGTTTAAACAAGACCTGCCGTCGAACATGGACTATGTGAAAGTGTTTGACCAAAACGACTCGGTGCGCAAACGCCTTACCCGTTTCTCCAAAGACTTCGGTATTGCCATCCTACTCGTTTTGCTCACCTTGCTACCCCTGGGCTGGCGAGCTGCCCTTGTGGTCATGATTTCCATTCCATTGAGCATTGCGATCGGCCTTTTTGCACTCGACAAACTCGGTTATACCCTCAACCAACTCAGCATCGTTGGACTCATCATCGCCCTCGGCATCCTTGTCGACGACAGCATTGTGGTGGTGGAAAACATTGAACGGTGGCTGCGGGAAGGCTACAAACGGCAGGAAGCAGCCATTTTAGCGACACGTCAGATCGGTCTGGCCGTTTTGGGTTGTACCGCCACGCTTATTCTGGCTTTTTTGCCCCTGATTTACCTGCCTGAAGCTTCGGGCGATTTCATTCGTTCTTTGCCCATGGCTGTGGTCACTACGGTTATTGCCTCGATGTTTGTGTCGCTCACCATTGTGCCTTTTCTCGGTAGCCGTCTTTTGGCCGAACACCACGACCCGCGTGGCAACATTTTCCTGCGCGGCTTGAAATGGGCGATTTCCAAATCGTATACACGCCTGCTTGACCTCGGACTGCGTTTCCCCAAAACCACCCTGCTTGTTTCTGCCGTCATTTTTTTCGGTGTTCTTGCCTTTGCTGGTCGTGTCGGATTTACTGTTTTCCCTGCAAGCGAAAGGCCCATGTTTTACATCGACATCGACATGGCTTCTGGAAGTAGCCTGGAACAAACCGACCGGGTAGGCCGACTCGTCGATTCGGTTTTGGCAGAATATGTGGCGCCGGAGTTCAAAACACACCACCTTTTACCCGACAGCATCGAGCCTCTTTCCATCTATCCCGGCGAAGGTGCAACAGCCAAAGTAACCTGGTACGCAACCAATGTGGGACGTGGCAATCCAAGGGTGTATTACAATGTGATCCGGGAAAGCGAAAGTCCCGACTACGGTCAGGTGTTTGTACAACTCCAGGAGGGCACACCACCACCCGTGAAAATTGCCTTGATCGATGAACTGCGCGGTAAATTCAGGGACATACCCGGAGCGGTGGTTAACGTGAAAAATTTCGAACAAGGTCCGCCCATCGAAGCTGCCATTGCCATCCGTGTGTTTGGGGAAAACCTCGACACCCTGCGCAGGGTAGCCGGTGAAGTGGAAAACATCGTTGCCGAAACGGAAGGTACCCTTTACGTTGACAACCCCATTTCCACCATCAAAACCGATCTGGTGGTGAACATCAACAAAGACAAAGCCACCAGCCTTGGTATCCCCATCGCTGAAATCGACCGCATGGTGCGTCTGGCTATTGCCGGAATTACCGCGGGTGCATTCACCGACAAAGCCACTTCGGAGGTGTACAACCTGACCATTACAGTGCCCAAAGCCGGAGCATTTGCGTCCCTTGATGCGTTGAAAAGCTTGTACATCAACAGTCTGAACGGCAGTTCCGTACCATTGGGACAAGTGGCCGACATTGCGTTTAAGCCGTCGCCTAACTACATTGAGCACTACGACAAAGAACGGTATTCGGTGGTGACGGCATCGGTAAAAAGTGGTTATTTCGCTGCCGACGTGAACAACCTGATTAAGGAGAAACTTGAAAAATTGACTTTCCCAAAGGGCTACGGTTACAATGTGGCCGGTGAACAAGAAAGTGCCGAACGGTCGTTCGGCGGCATGGGTACCATCGTACTCGTCACCGTTTTTGGCTTGCTTGCCGTGCTCCTTCTTGAATTCAAAACTTTCCGCAGCACCATCATTGTATTGTCTGTGATCCCCCTGGGCATCATCGGCGCCATTCTGATGCTTATGGCCACTGGGTATCCATTTTCTTTCACAGTGATGGTAGGACTCATTGCACTGATGGGCATTGAGGTGAAAAACTCCATTCTTTTGGTTGACTTCACCAATCAATTGCGCGCTGAAGGACGAGGTTTAGATGAGGCCATCCGCGAATCGGGTGAAATCCGCTTTGTACCCATTTTGCTCACGTCGCTCACCGCCATCGGCGGTTTGTTGCCCCTGGCCATCGAGGAGAATCCGTTGTATTCGCCCTTGGCGTATGTGCTTATTGGAGGTTTGATTTCTTCAACACTGCTTTCGAGGATTGTGACGCCGGTGATGTATAAATTGTTAAAACCCTCTGTTAAGAGTTAAACCGTAAAAAAAGGGATAAATCGTGTATTTATTTTGCGGCCAGCCGCAAATAAATACACGATTTGTCCCTTTTTTTATGCGTAGAATCATTTCCCAGCATTCAACTCATCCTGCAACTTTTTCAGCATGTCCCAGTCATGGTTGGCGGCAAATCCGGCTTGCTGTGGCCATGAGCCCGGATCGTGTATGGCATACTCGTTGCCTGCCTGGTCGAGGATGCCCTTAATGCGGTCGGGTGAGGATTCAGACAAGCTTTCCCAAGTGTAGATGCCTGCTTTGTGCAGCAGTTCTTCGATTTTCGGACCAATGCCTTCCACGATTTTTAGGTCGTCCTTTTTGTATTTTGTACCGGCGAACAGGAACACAGATTCAGCAACCTTGGCGCCTTTGGCGCCTTTGCCGCCCGCTGCAATTTGGGTTTCAAGATCAGTGCGTTCGCTTTCGCAAATAAGCAGTTCGTTTTTCAACTTGCGGATTTGGCCACTTTGTTCGTCTACGGAAGCTTCGAGCTGACTGATTTTTACGCGCAGTTCGGTATTTTCGGTATGCAGACTATCCACCTTGGCGGTGAGGTTTGTGGTGGAGTCTTCAAGTTCGGTGATGCGACCGCGCAGGGAATTGACTTTGTAAAACATCATGGCAGCGAGCCAGCCCAGGATGAAGGGTAAAATGCAAAGGGCGAGCCCAACGGGCAAGTCCTGTTGAAATGTTGATTGTAGCAAGATGTAAGATAACAACATGGTGTATTTTTCTTTTGGATGGAAGGTTTAGTTGTTGACGGTGAGTACCACGCGGCGGTTTTTCTGCCTGCCTTCGTCGGTGCTGTTGTCGGCCACAGGTTCCGTTTTGCCTTTGGAAGATGTGGTGATCCGCGATTTGGCGATGCCGTTTTTAGTCAGAATTTTTTCAATGCCGTTGGCGCGTCCTAGTCCAAGGGCGTTGTTCTGGGCGTCGGAACCAACGTTGTCGGTATGCCCCACAAAGTTGAACGTTGCCTTGGTATCCTTATGTTTTTCGCACAATGTTTTCAGGTAAGCATCCACTTCAGGGTTTTGGTCGCGCTCGGTAGAGTTGAACGGGAAAAGGAAGATAACGTCCTTATCGGATTCGATGATGGCGCCCTGGGTTTTGGCAAGTCTCATGGCACTCCACGAAAAACCTGCAGAGGGCAATGGCGGACCGCTGGCAGCGAGTTTGTCCTCCACTGCTTTGGTCAGGATTTTCACCCTGCTGGCTGGAATTTCAGGCGACATCATGGCCACAAGTGCCTGGGCGCGTTTGGTAGCAAGTTCGGCGCCGTTGGTTTCGCCGGCACGGTACCACGCTGTTATGACCAGGGTGTCGCCCTGGCCGCCGCGATCGAGCAATGCTTTTTTCCAGTCAGAAAACTTGGGATCTGCAACAGGAGTTTCGGTGTTCCATAGGAAAAGTGGTTCTCCTGATGTCTCTGCGACCGGTGGCGCGCCGTCGCAACATTGGCATTGGTAGCAATGCCAGTAATTGACCGCCCAAGCGGAGTAGCCGACGAACAGCACCCCGATGAGCCAAAGTGGAATCTTCATTTCGTTTTGATTTATGTATTGCCAATAAAAGAATTGGTCAAATATATAAAGCAAAACGATACATTATGCCAATTTAATAAAAACTTATTACAATTCAGGTTGCAACACTTCCATGAACGTAATCTTGCAGGTATTCGAACGGCTTGTTGAGTGTACCTCCACTGCAGATCGTGGCCCGGTGCAGCATGGCGCTATCGCCGGCATGTAAAATTTCTGGCAAAACATGGTCGATGAGCTGTCGTCCGAAAAATTCGGAAGCATCGCGCGGCAGTTCGCTCGGCAGGTTATCAATGGCCACCACATCCACACTTCCCTTCGAAAATGGCGCTGTTGATTCGCCTGTTTGTGGATCGAAACCATACACCGGATCGGCGATGGAGCTGGGCCTAAGGGTGCAGGGCACGGAGGCATCGGGCATGATGTCGCACGAAAGGTCGCCCACAACCTGGATGCTGAAATTGAGCGCCGTCATGTCTTCGCGTTCGAAAAATCGAGGTGCTTTGGGATCGTAATAAATGGCGTTGATGAAAATGTCGGCGCGGTGGGCGTATGGTGCAAAAATGCTGCGGTACTCCTCGCCGTGGGCGTAAAAATGCTGCTTGTTGAAAATGCGTTGTCCTTCATGGTGCTCCACATAATCCTGGGCATGCAACTGGGTAAATACGGGATGGTCGTAATCGTGTTTGAGGAAATCGCGCGGTGAAACGCCGCGGATGCCCATGTCGTGCAGGTTGCGGATGGCGCCCGAGGCCACACGGCCTCCGCCGGCTAAGGCAATGCGCACGGGCGGCAGTTGCAGGGCTTTGTAAGTATGTTTGGCCTCTGCATAATCGTGCAGTTCGCAAAGGCGTGGCAGGGTAAAAGTGCCTGAGCGTTTGCCGTAAGTCCACATGGCATTGTGGGCGCCTACCACGCCGGCATAAAAGCCGAACGCCACAAGTCGGTCGTGCTTGTCGTCGGTGATGGCTTCGTAATCGATCAGGCAAATGTTTTTGGCCAAGATGGTTTGCAGCAACGTGCGGTTGTAGTGCTGTTTTTTAATGGTGTGGGAAAAAAAGAGGTAAGTTTTGCCTGAAAGCAATTGAGACACGGGCACTTCTTTCACACCAAGGATGATGGAGCAGCCCGATAAATCATCTGTCACTTCAATGCCTGCCTGTCGGTATTCATCGTCTTTAAAGCAACGAACTGGAGAAGGTTGGACCACAATGTGTACTGGCAAAGTGGCCATAATTTGGGCGCATTGGGAAGGTGTTAGGGGCGCGCGGGCGTCGGAAGGCACTTTGCCTTCGCGAATGATGCCTAGGTGTAGCATACTGTGGTGTGTTTGGATGGGCGAAAACCCGCGTCAGGGTGTGACTTTTACAAAGCCACTCGTCATAACGTTGTTTAAACCGCAAAGGTAACAGATTCACCCTGTATTTACCCGGAACTTGCCAAACCAGTCCTCTTGAAAATAAAGAGGCCATCCCTGGAACCAATGTCCCACAAACCAACGTTACCTTTGCAACTTTAATCCAACAAACGACGGGGCTGCCTGGTATCGACGGGAGAGTGTAGTCGTTTCGTAAGCATGCCGGAGCATGGGCGGTTACTCCGTAAAAACTAACGTTCGAACATTAACTGGCAACACTTCGTTCGCCATGGCCGCCTAAGTTATAACGACTTAAAAGTGCCATTGCGCCGTGCGCTTGAGGCTTCATATACAGCGTGCCGCGTATCAAACCAATTTTGAAGATAGTCCGGTGAAACCTCACTATTGCCGGGCGAAACTCCAGTGGATAAGGCGTGCAAGGGTGGGTTTCTGAACCAGCTGCGCGCTCGAAAACCCAATCAGAAAATAAGCATGTAGAAGGCGTTACGGCGCTTTGTCCGGACGCGGGTTCGAATCCCGCCAGCTCCACAAATTCAATCCCCGGTTTCCAGCAAGTTGGAAGCCGGGGATTTTTGTTTTGGACACCTAAGCCCAAAATATTGACACCGATTTGTAGTAAGAAATAGGAAGGCCAAATTTTGCCAATTACTGAATACATTTGCCTACCCGTTCACTACCCTAATATGCTGACCCAATGCCGCTAAGTTGGAACGAAATCAAAGCCCGCGCCCGCGCTTTCTCCAAAGAATGGGAACACGAAACCAGCGAAGACGCTGAGGCCAAATCCTTTTGGGATGGCTTCTTTCATGTGTTTGACGTATCGCGCCGCCGAGTAGCAACTTTCGAAACCGCCGTGCGTAAACTCGACAACAAACAGGGCTTTATTGACCTGCTATGGAAAGGCGTTATTTTGGTAGAACACAAGTCGAGGGGTAAAGACCTCGACAAAGCCTTTCAACAAGCCAAAGACTATTTCCCTGGCCTGAAAGAACACGAATTACCCAAATTCATCCTCGTTTCCGATTTTGAATAGTTCCGGCTATTCGACCTCGACACGGGCGAAATACACGCTTTCCAGTTGCGTGAATTGTCCACACACATCTACCTTTTCGGGTTTATTGCCGGTTATCAAAAACGCAGTTACAAAGACGAAGACCCCGTAAACATCCAAGCTGCCGAGCGCATGGGACGGCTGCACGACACCTTGGAGGCGGTAGGCTACACCGGCCACGCTCTCGAAGTCTATTTGGTACGCATACTTTTTTGTTTGTTTGGAGAAGATACAGGTATTTTCGAGCGTACACAGTTTCAGGAATTCGTGGACACCCACACCAAGACCGACGGCAGCGACCTTGCCATGCAGTTGGCGCAACTGTTCCAAATACTCAACACGCCGAAAGAAAAACGGCTCACCAACCTCGACGAAACATTGGCAGCGTTCCCGTATGTCAACGGCAAACTGTTTGAGGAACATTTGCCCCTGGCAGCCTTTGACCGCAAAATGCGGGAAAGCCTTTTGGAATGCTGCGCACTGGATTGGAGCAAGATTTCCCCTGCTATTTTCGGCTCAATGTTTCAGGCCGTAATGAACCCCAAAGAGCGGCGCAATTTGGGGACGCACTACACATCGGAAAAGAACATTCAGAAAGTCGTAAAGCCGCTGTTCTTGGATGACCTATACACCGAATTTGAAAAGGCGAAAGGCAACCGCGCCCGCCTGAATGAGTTGCACCGCAAAATTGCCGCCCTCCATTTCCTTTACCCAGCTTGCGGTTGTGGAAATTTCCTCATTATCAGTTACCGCGAATTGCGCGAACTGGAATTACTCATTTTGCGGGAATTGAACAAAGGCGGCCAAACAGTTTTGGATACACGAGCAAAATATCCCGGCAGCACCCTTGCCGACCTTTACGACCCCGTGACCATGCCGCCAGATCTGGTACGCGCTCACCAGGCCTTGGACAAAGCAGTAGACTTATGCTACCGCCCGCAAGCGTTTGCCAATGAGTTCGGGCGGATTGAGTTTTTGTTTGGGTTGTATGAACAGTACACCGCGCCGATGTTTGGTGGGGCAAGAGCAAAAGGCAAGAAATCTAAATAACTGTTTTCCAACCATTTGTGGCCGCTATTCCTCCATGCGCCAAAGCCAACAGATCAAAGCCCTCGAAGGCAAAGCGCAGCCCCCGACGGTGTTGGATCGGATGTTTAGGGGGAGTAGTGAGTCAAAATTTGAATAAAACAATCAATCAATATGAAATCAAATTGGCAGCAATCAAACTACAATGAACTTTATATCCCACCTGTTTTATACAAGTACAGAACATGGAGCGATAAATGGCACAAAACTATACTTACAAACAAGGAGTTATTTCTATCTCCACCTTCCAAATTTGAAGATCCCTTAGATTGTAAAGTTCCAGATAGATATGATTTACTTACCGATGAAGATTTATACCATCGTTTTTTGAAACATTCTTATACGTCGCACCCTCATTACAATGATCAAGATCGTCATGAATTTGCCCAATATTGGGTAATAAATACTCCACTAAAAGACCCTGTTAAGAGTGAACAAAATCAGAAAAAAATATCTGAAGCTTTTGATAAACAATTGGGGGTCTTATGCCTTACAGCCAATCCTGAAAATATTGAAATGTGGGAGAAATATGCAGATGAGCGCAAAGGATTTTGTGTAGGATTTCATGGCAAAGAATTATTTAGTGACCATGAACGATTTGGATTCACGGGAGATGTTGATTACGTTGAGGATTTACCAATCATTCATCCAAATGAAGAGCTGTTGGACAAAGGCTTCAAGAGGGTGTTTTCAAAACTTAAGTATTGGGAATTTGAGCAAGAATATCGAACGACGAAAATTATGCACAAGCCTTCAAATGATGATTGGCGAACCGTATCTGTTGATGAAAAAAAATATGCCGAAGTTATTTTTGGTTCTTCAATAACTGACGCTGATAAGGATGAAATTTCTCTACTGGTTAAAACTGCCTTCCCAAATGTAAAATTAAGGCAAGCCGAAATTGACGAAGGAAACAACGTAGTTTCAATTACAGATTTGGTGTAAATTGCGAATTGATTTTTTCATTAACCTATGACGAATATGAAAAACTATTATATTTCAATTGAAGACGGTGTCCCTGAATCCACAGTGCTTTTGGTAATTTTTTTACTTAATGATGAAGGTCGCCCACTCCCTTATAGATTGGCCTTTTTTGATGGAACAAAATTTGCAATCATTGGAGGTGAGCATAGTTCAGGTACATATATCGAGAAAGGCTATGTTAAAGGCTATCACTACATTTTGAACAAAGAAGGAATGCGGGTGAAAGCAATTTGATTGGTGTGAAAGTGAAAGAACGATTAGGAGAAGTGCTTGAAACAAGGTAAAAAACAATTTTTTTACACCACTATTTACACCACTACCTCGAAAAAATAAACAAAAATAATTGATTATCAAGAATTTAAAAACTTAGCTTCTGACCCCATCAGCTCCATAAACAAAAAAGCCGCCCCGACTTTTTCGGGGCGGCTTTTTTGTTACAACATTTTGCCGGAAGCATCAAAAATCAAATCCTTGCGCTTCACTTCAGCCTCGTAAACCGTC
>Ga0105048_10003840_pt1 | contig 24561 bp, 21 predicted proteins | sample MAT05_FD_78382 | JGI IMG/M metagenome (GOLD analysis project Ga0105048, IMG submission 78382) | Freshwater microbial communities from Lake Fryxell liftoff mats and glacier meltwater in Antarctica - MAT-05 | ecosystem: Environmental > Aquatic > Freshwater > Ice > Liftoff microbial mat | place... | reverse complement strand
GACCCCGATCGGCCCGGCTGGCGCAAATCGAATCTTGGCATGTACCGCGTGCAGATCTCCGGGAACGACTACGCGCCCGACCGGGAAGTCGGCCTGCACTACCAGATCCACCGCGGCATCGGCGTGCATCATGCCACGGCCATCCGCCGGGGTGAGCGGCTGCCGGTGAACATCGTTGTCGGCGGCCCCCCGGCACTCATCCTGTCGGCGGTGATGCCGCTGCCCGAAGGGCTGCCGGAACTGACGTTCGCCGGGGCGCTCGGCGGTCGGCGCGTATCGTTGTCGCGGACACCGTTGCCGATGCCGGCGGAAGCTGACTTCGTCATCAGCGGGTCGATCGATCCGCACGAGACGAAACTGGAAGGCCCCTTCGGCGACCACCTCGGCTATTACAGCCTGACGCATCCATTCCCGTTGATGCGTGTCGAGAAAGTGTATCACCGGAAGGATGCGATCTGGCCGTTCACCGTGGTCGGCCGGCCGCCGCAGGAAGATACCTCCTTCGGGGCGATCATCCACGAGATCACGGGGCCGATCATCCCGACCGTCGTGCCGGGCGTTCATGCCGTTCATGCCGTGGATGCGGCAGGGGTGCATCCGCTGCTGCTGGCGATCGGCAGCGAGCGCTATGTGCCGTACGAAAAGAGCCGTAAGCCGCGCGAGCTGCTGACGTGCGCCCACGCGATCCTGGGGCAGGGGCAACTGTCGTTGGCGAAATATCTGCTGATCGTGGCGAAGGAAGACGACCCGGCATTGGACATCCACGACATCCCGGCATTCCTGCGGCACCTGCTTGAACGGGTCGACTGGCGGACCGACCTGCACTTTCAGACGTGCACGACCATGGACACGCTCGACTATTCTGGAACGGGATTGAACGAGGGTTCAAAAGTGATCATCGCCGCCGCGGGGCCGCGACGGCGAGCGCTGGCGGCCAGCTTCGATGCGGAAACGAATTGGTCAACCGGATGGAACGAAGCACGCATCGCGCTGCCGGGCGTGGCCGTCGCCCGCTGGTCGGGCAACAGCATTCCCGACGGCGCAGGGCTGAAATTGGCCGAGGGTGTGCCGCTGGTGATCGCCGTCGACGATCCCGAGTTCACGGCCCGGACGCTGAACAACCTGCTCTGGGTCGCGTTCACGCGTTCCAACCCGGCCAGCGACATCACCGGAGTGGGGACGTTCACGCGCGACAAGCACTGGGGATGCACCGGTCCACTTATCATCGACGCACGCACGAAACCGCATCACGCGCCGCCGTTGATCGAAGACCCCGCCGTAACGGCACGCGTCGATGAGTTGGGACGACGCGGCAAGCCGCTTTTCGGGATCATCTAACTCGCGGTACCGTTGAGCATGCCCGTTTCGATGGCGAATCGCATAAGGTCGGCCTTGCTCTGGAAGCCCAGCTTATTGGTCAACCGGCTACGGTAAGTTTCGACCGTCTTGACGCTGATGCCGAGATTGCCGGCAATTGTCTGATACTTGAGCCCCTGGGCGAGGCCGAGCAGCACCTGGCGTTCGCGGTCGCTGAGCGATTCAATCGGCGCTTCGTTCGACGCGACAGCCACGCGTTCGCCGGCATCGTTTTTCAATGATGGATCAATGTAGGGTTCGCCGGCCTTCACGCTTCGGATCGCCTCCAGAAGTGAAGCAAAACTGCTGGTTTTTACCACGTAACCCGCCGCCCCTGCTGCGAAGGCGGCTCGCAGGTACGCGGCATCGCCATGCTCAGTGACTACAAGATTCCGCGCGTCAGGTGCGGCGGCGCGCAGGTCGGCAATCAGGCCGATGCCGCTGCGGTCCGGCAGCGAGAGATCGAGCAATAGGATGTCGTGCTGCTGTTGACCTGCGAGCGCCAGTGCCTCGGCCGCGGTGCCCGCTTCACCCACGACGTCAAATTCGCCTTGGGTTTGCAGGCAGGACCGCAGTGCTTCGCGCAGGAGCATATGATCGTCAACGAGCAGCAACCGGGTGCGCTCCATGTTAAACCGTACTTCCGGGGGTCCGCGATAACGGAGGGCGATTACACAGGGGGGCGAAGGGGTGCCTGAGGATGATTTAGGGCACTATATCCATCCTTCGTCGGTCGGGAGGTTCGTAAGATACGATGGTTCGCCTCTCCCGACCTCATCCGCCGGCATGCCCGACATGAAACCCCTTGCAGATTCGATGCCATCCGTCGATCGATTTCTGCAGGTCGTCGTCAAGAGCGGCCTGATAGGCCGTGAGGAACTGAAACAGCTCCCTGCTGCCGTCACAATCGATGCCGGCACGCTGGCGGACCATCTTGTTACCACTCAGCGACTGACCCAGTTTCAGGCAGACAAGCTCCTGCGCGGCACCTGGCAGGGCCTGGTGCTCGGTCCGTACCAGATTCTGGCACCGCTAGGCCGGGGGGGCATGGGGGCTGTTTACCTCGCGCGCAACAAGAATGCGGGCGAACTGCAGCCGGCGCTGGTCGCCCTGAAGGTACTGCCGCCGCGACGGGCGCGCGAGGAAGAGCGTACGCTGGCGCGCTTCCGGCGCGAGATCGAGATGAACCGGATCGTCAGCCACCCGCACCTGACGCGCACGTTCGCGGCCGGCGAGATCGATGGCGTCTACTACATCGCGATGGAGTACATCCGCGGGCACAGCCTGAGCCAACTGGTGAAGGCCGAGGGGCCACTGTCGGTCGAGCGGGCCGCCCGGCTGTTCGCCGAGGTGGCCGAGGGGATCGCCCAGGCACATGAAAAGGGCCTGATCCATCGCGATCTGAAGCCATCCAACATCATGGTCACGCCCAACGGACATGCGAAGATTCTCGACTTGGGCCTGGCGTTTCTGGTGGATGAGGAACTGCCGGCCGACAAGCAGATCGTCGGCGGGCAGGGCTACGTTCTCGGCACCATGGACTACATCGCCCCCGAACAGGTCGACGACCCCACACGCGTCGACGCCCGGGCCGACCTGTACGCTCTTGGCTGTTCGCTGTACTTCGCGGTGACCGGGCAACCGCCGTTCCCCGGCGGCACGTCGAAGGCGAAGATGCAGAAGCAACGGACCGCATATGCCGAGCCGATCCCCGATTTGAACCCGACTGTGCCGATCGAGTTCGCCCGCATTGTCGAGAAGTTGATGGAGAAGAGCCCCGCCCGAAGGTACCGCTCGGGGACCGCGGTGCGCGAGATGCTGCTCCGCTGGGCCGGGGGCGAAGCGGAGTTGCCGCTGGACGTCGACCCGATGATGTCCGAAGTCGAGGCCGTGCGGCAGCTCGAACAGGAGCTGGCCGCCCAACCGCACCCGTGGTGGGAATCTGTCCCGGTGGTCTCATTCGAAGCGACCGCGAAGTACGGCCAGCACGTCGAGCGTGCAGAGGAAAAGGCACCGCGACCGCAAACAAGCAACCACGCCCTGTGGGCATTGGCGATCGCCGGCGGACTGGTGCTTCTGGTACTGCTGCTGGATCTGCTGCGGCGGTGAGGCGAACGCTCCGCTGTGCGCCATTTCGGCGTATCGATTTGCGACGGGAAGGAATAACCACTGATTTCACGGATAGCACTGATCTCACGGATGAGAACCATGGAATTGATTGCTTCCATCATGCCTTTATCCGTGTCATCCGAGCTATCCGTGTCATCAGTGGAAAGTTCTTTCATTGCAGCAATCGGAATGCCTACTTCTTCGCTTTCTTCAAGAACCCCGGAATGCCCATGGGGGAGGCTAGCTTCACGTCGAACGGGTCGCCGATCATTTCCTTCCACTTGGCCTGCTGGCCATCCGACAGCGCCTTGACGGCTTTCTCGTTCGCCTCTTTGCGGGCGGCGTTCACCTTTTCCATGACTTCCTGATAGTTGTCCTTGCTGAACTGCTTGTACAGGTCGGCGGCGTCCTTGGCCGACTCGTCGCTGATCGACTTCATCCGTTCCTTCTGCTCATCGGTGATGCTCAATTCCTTGATCGCTTCCTCATCACTTGTCAGTGTCGTCGGCACGCTCTGCTGGCGTTCGATCTGCCGAAGGCGCTTGACCTGTTCTTCCTTCAGCACGTCGCCCAGTTCCTTCTGGGCGGCCACCTGCACAACTTTCAGCAGCTTTTCCATCTCGGTCGGGTCGCCCTTGGCCTTGGCGAACACTTCGGTGTACTTGCCGACCATGCCGCGCATCTTCTCGCCCAGCTTCTCGCGCTGGTCGTCGGTGATCTTCAGTTCTTCCTGCACGGCCTTGTTCATCAGCAGCATCGGCCCGCCCATGGCCATGCCCTGGAACGGCCGTTGCGCGTTGGCAACACCCGTCACCGCCACCATCAGCCCCACGAGCATGCCGCAAGTCAGAATCTTTCGCATGATCAATCACCCCAATGTTCGAGCTGAGAATCAGGTTATACCCACCCCGCCGACGGAGCACTCATCATCATATACCCCGCTGAGCGGCGGAAGTTGCAGACACGCCGTGCTACATCGCCGGCCCCAGTTCCTTCGCCTGCAGCAGTTCGATTTTGCCGGCCCGGCCGACGGCGTACTTGAAATTGCTGGTCTTCGTGCAGGCTGCCCCCGGGTTCCCCTTGGGGTCCAGGGCGAGGAAGCAGACAACCGCCGGGTGAACGCCGCGGCGGACGGCCATCGCGTTGACGCGCATGACGGCCAACTCGCATGCTTCCTGAGCGCTCTTGCCTGCCTTGATCTGTTCCGTGATGAAATAGCTGCCGGTGATGCGGATGATCTCTTCGCCGACGCCGGTACCGCCCGCAGCCCCGGCCAGATTGTCGACGTACAGCCCCGCCCCGATGATCGGCGAATCGCCCACGCGCCCTGGCAGCTTGTACGACAGGCCCGACGTGGTGCAGACCCCACCGAGGTTGCCTTCCTTATCCATTGCCAGCACGGTCACGGTGTCGTGGTCCTTCGACGGGTCGCCCAATTCAGCGCTCGTCGGATGCGTCAGCGGCTTGCGGTCCTTGGGCAGGTTCTTCTGCCACTCGGCCACGCTTTCGGGTGTGTTCAACGTTTCCAGCGGGAAGCCATTCTGCAGGGCGAACCACTTGGCCCCTTCGCCCACGAGCATGATGTGCGGCGTCTTCTCCATCACCTTGCGTGCCAGGGCCGCCACATGACGGATGTTCTCGACCCCCGCGACTGAACCGCAGTTCATTGTCTTGCCGTCCATCAGACAGGCATCCAGCGAGACGGTGCCGATCGCGTTGGCGATGCCGCCGTAGCCGACGGAGCGAACCTCGGGGTCGTCTTCCACCGCCTGCGCCCCGGCCACGGCCGCATCCAAAGCGGGCTTACCCTGCGCGAGCAGCCTCAGCGCTTCAGTGGCCGCGATCTTCCCGAACGGCCAAGTGGCAATCACGATCGGCTCAGCCATGCGCCCCTCCACGTCACGAATGTTTAGCGTGCATCCCGACGGATGCGCAGTCTACGCCAGCGCCCAACCGTGCCCCGGCGCTTGCGGCGGGGTCAGGCGGCCGCCGGTCCAGGTCAACTCCTGCGTGAACGTTCCCGACAGGGCCGTGGTGAACTCGACGGCATCCACATTCGGCAGGCCGCAGGCCAGATGCACGCCTAACTCCGGCAGGCGCACCGGCGAGACGACCACCGGGTACGCCTCGGCAAGAGCGGCAATGCGGACCACGGGCGTCAGGCCACCCAGGCGCAGAACGTCGGGCCGCAGGACGCGGATGTCGCCTCGTTCGAGCGTTTGCCGGAAATCGTCGCGGCGGTCGAAGTGCCCGCCCAGCGCCAGCGGTACTTCCATGCGCTCGGCCAGTCGCTGGTAGCCGATACGGTCATGCCCGGGCAGCGGTGCGTCGTAGCGGTCGATGCCAACATCTTCCTCATAGAAGTGCGCGAGAGCCAGAGCGGTGGAAAGGTTGTAGCGCCCCTCGACGGCAACGCCCAGCCACGCATCTTCGCCCAGCCCGTCGCGGACCTGCTGCACACGGTCGGCATCCAGTTGCACGTCGCCGCCGCCGACATCGACCGTGAGCCCCAGTGCCCCCTGCGCGATCAACGGCTTGGCCCACTTCACCATCGCCGCCGTCTCTTCGCCCGGCCGGGCCGACAGATGCACGGCGGCCGACTCGCGATGCCCGCCCAGCACCCGGTACAACGGCACCCCGGCGAGTTTCGCCTTCAGGTCCCACAGGGCGATATCAATCGCCGCCCAGGCACGGCATGCCAGCCCATGCCAGCCGGCAGAACGGCAGGCCGCGGCGGCCTTCGCGAACAGCTTTTCGGGCAACGGCATCTCGCCGACGACGAGCGGACCCAGGTCCTGCTCAATCAGCGAGAAGAGAGCGGCCCGGCCCAGCCCGACGGTCGTGAAGCCCAACCCCTGCGTGCCATCGGCCGTGTGCAGCGTGACGGCGACGACCTGCTCCGTCTCCAGAGCCGGACTGTTCAGCGGAATACGCTGGGCCGTGGAAGGTCGAACGAGGCTCACTTCAATTCGGGTGATCGGCGTCATGCAGTATTAGTTACCTTGATTGCGATGAAAGAACCCCGACGTTCGCAAAGCCTCACGTCGGGGCTTGGATTTCACTCTCTTACTGACCCCTGCCCCCTGACCCCTATTCCCCAAGATACGCGGCCTGGATGCGTTCATCCTTCAGCAGCACTTCCGCTTTGTCGCTGAAGGTGATCGAGCCGGTTTCCATCACGTAGCCGCGGTGGGCCAGTTTCAACGCCATGCGGGCGTTCTGTTCCACGAGCAGGACGGACATCCCCTGTTTATTCAAGTCGCGTATCACATCGAAGATCTTGATGACGATCAGCGGGGCGAGCCCCAGCGATGGCTCATCGAGCAGCAGCAGCCTGGGTCGGGCCATCAGCGCCCGGGCAATGGCGAGCATCTGCTGCTCGCCGCCGGAGAGCGTGCCGCCCGCCTGCTTCTGGCGATCTTTCAGGATCGGGAAGTAATGATACGCCTTCTCGATGTCGGCTTGAATGCCCGCTTCATCCTTGCGCGTGAAGGCACCCATCCGCAGGTTTTCGAGAACCGTGAGTCGCGGGAAGATCTTGCGACCCTCGGGCGACTGCGCCAGCCCGCGCCGCACAATGTCGTGCGCGGGGACCTTGCTCAAGTCTTCCCCGGCGAAGGTGATCGACCCTCCGCGGGTTTTGACGATCCCGGAGATGGTCATCAGCGTCGTCGTCTTGCCGGCCCCGTTGGCGCCGATGACCGTGACGATCTCGCCGGCATCGACGTGCAGCGAAATGCCTTTCAGCACTTCGATCACGCCGTACCCGGCATGCAGGCCGTTGACTTCGAGAAGGGCCGCCATCAGGTCACCTCCTCTTTCCCGAGGTAGGCTTCCACGACCTTCGGGTCGTTCCGCACTTCTTCGGGCGTGCCTTCCGCGATCTTCACCCCGTGATCGAGCACGGCAATGCGGTCGGAAATACCCATCACCAGGCTCATGTGATGTTCGATCAGCAGAATGGTCATCCCCATGTCACGAATCTTTTTGATCAACTCCATCAGGTCGCCCGTCTCGCGCGGATTCATGCCCGCCGCCGGCTCGTCCAGCAGCAGCAACTTCGGCTTCGTCGACATCGCGCGTGCGATCTCCAGCTTGCGCTGATCGCCATAGGGGAGGTTCTTGGCGAGGGTGCCGGCCCGTTCAGCCAACGAAACGAACTGCAACAGTTTCATGGCATCGGCCGTGCGTTCGCGCTCTTCGCGGGTCGACCAGGGCATGCGGATGACCGTTGCCAGCGGGTTCGAGCGGAACGAACGATCCATGCCGACGAGAATGTTCTCGAGGACGGTCATGTTCTGAAAGAGGCGGATGTTCTGGAACGTGCGGGCAATGCCGCCGTGGGCGATCGAGTCGGCCGTGCGACGTGAGCGGTTCCAGACAGTGAACATGCCCGCCGCGCCGATGAGAAAGCCGCCCAGCAACGCGAAGACGGCCGTGCGCGGGCGCTGGTTGCCATCGCGATTCGTGATCGCGAGGTTCTTGATCAGTTGCTGCGCTTCGGCCTCTGAATCGGCTGGGACAGCTTCGGCAGTACCGGCCTCGCCGTAGACCAGCCAGCTTTCGCCGTCCGGGGCTTTCGTGATTCGGATGGTGTCCGGTTGGGCACGCAGTGCGGTCAGCAGTTCGCGTGCGCTGTTGGCGGACGCTTCATCAGGCAGTTCGGCAAGCACCAGTGGCCTTTTGTCGTCGTCGTTGTAATCGGCGGGGATAACGCGGTACCGCTTCGAACGCGGGATCCGTTCGACCACGAGATCGTTGACGAGGTAACCGCGAATGGCCGAGAGCATGCGATCGTAGCTGAACTTCTGCGTGGTACCGACGGCCGTTCGGAAGATTGCGGCCTGCCAGAGCTTGTTGACGTTGATCGCCAGCAAGGCGGCGAGGCAACCGATGACGATGCCCAGCACGATGCAGCCGAGCAGCGTTTTCCAGGTGAACGGCTTGCGCAGGGCGTGGCCTTCGAACTTGACGTGCCCTTCGGTCGGCTCGTAGATGCCGGTGACGGCGTTGAACAGCGTCGTCTTGCCGGCACCGTTCGGGCCGATGACCGAATAGATTTGGCCCTTCTCGACTTGAATATCGACATTGCTGACGGCCGTCAGGCCGCCGAATCGCATTGTCAGGCCGCGGGTTTCGAGCATCATGATGTCGCCCCCCGCCCGACAGTCGCCGCATTCAGGGACAGGTCTTCGCGGGTGGCCGGCAGCAGGCCTCGCGGCCGCCAGCGCATCACCAGTACCAGCACCATGCCGAAGGCCATCATCTTCCAGAAGCCGAACTTCAGGAACGGCGAATCCATCGGCAGGACTTTCGACAACTTGCGGTCAAGAATATCGGCCACGATGTTGTTGTAACCGACGATCAGCAACACCCCCAGCAGGACCCCCTTGCGGTTACCCAATCCGCCGAGGATCAGGCAACTGAGGATGATGATCGAGATGTTGAAACCGTAAAAGTCGGGGTCGGCCGTATCCTGAAAGCGGATCGTGTACAGCGACCCGGCCACGCCGGCGAGGAACATCGCCAACGCGAACGCCGCCAGCTTCAGTCGGGCGGTGTTCAGGCCCATGCAGCTTGCCGCGAGTTCATCCTCACGCAGGGCGACCCACGCCCGGCCCAGGTGCGAGCGCTCGAGATTCATGACGATCACGTACGTGATCACGAGAAAAGCGAGGCAGAAGAAGTAGAGCGGCGGAAACTCACGCGTCCAGTCAGCGTCGGCGATGCCGGGCAATGACGGTGGCGGAATTGGCCGCAGCCCCATCGTACCAGCCGTGATCTCATCGAGATTGCGGATCGTGAAGCGGATGACTTCGCCGAAGCCGAGCGTGACGAGGGCGAGATAATCGCCACGGAGACGCAGCATCGGCCCGCACAAGAGGACGCCCAGAAATGCACAGCCGAGTCCAGCGAGCAGCATGGCCACGGGCCAACTGAACTGGAAAGGATATGACGGCACCTTCACCATCAGGATGCCGGCGATGTAGGCGCCGACGCCGAAAAACGCACCGATACCCAGATGAAACATTCCCGCATCGCCGACGACAATGTGCAGCGCCAGTGCCAGCATCGCGTAGATGAACAGCGTTGTCAGCCCCCGGCCCAGCGAGTCGTCGATGATGCCGCGGATCGACTCGTTCAGACCCGGGATCAACGGATATGCCGCCAGCAGCAGGAAGGCCAGGAACACCGGCCAATCGGGGATCCGTTTCATCATACTTTCTCCCGGGTGTGGACGCCCAGAAGACCCGACGGGCGGAAGACAAGGATCAGGATCAGGATGAGAAACACGAGGGCGCTCGACCATTCCGAGCCGACGTAGCCATCCCCCAGCGCCCTTACCAGCCCGATGAGCAGGCCGCCCAGCACGGCACCCGGAATGTTGCCGATGCCCCCCAGCACGGCTGCGGTGAACGCGTACAACCCGTTCTGAAAGCCGACGGTGTAACCGATTCGCGTGATCGTCAACGCGTAGATCACGCTGGCGACCCCGGCCAGCGCCCCGCCAATGACGAATGTCGCGCGGATGACCCGGTCGATGTCGATGCCCATCAGCCGCGCGGCCGTGGGGTTCTGCGCGGTGGCGCGCATCGCACGACCCAGGCGCGTATACTTCACGAAGATTGTCAGGCCGATCATGATCGGCACGGTGACGACGACGATTAACAGATCGCGATAGGTGAACTGCAGGCCGTAGTCGGTCAGCAGGTTCGTCGGGGCGACGAGCCCCGGAAAGCTGCGGTCGGACGCGGCCTGAACCGGCTTGCCGTCCTCACGGATCAGGGCGTTCCAGAACTGGCCGATGTTCATGAAGATGAACGACACGCCAATGGCGGATACCAGGGCCGCGAGTTTCGGGGCATCGCGCAGCGGCTTGTAGATCACGCGGTCGACGGCCCAGTTGGCAGCCCCCGCGAAGATCGGCGTCAGCAGGAACATCAGCACCACACCCAGCACCAGCATGCCCGTCCCGGCCCCCGCGACCGCGCCGCCGGTCAGTCCGATCACCGACAGCACGGTCATCGCGAAGAAGCAGCCGAGCATGAACAAGTCGCCGTGGGCGAAGTTGATCAGCTCGATGATGCCGTACACCATCGTGTAGCCCAGCGCGATCAGCGCATAGAGCATGCCGATGGTCAGGCCGTTGATGAAATACTGGACGAGACTTTGCAGTTCCGGCGAGAACGATTCTGCGAGCAGAGGTGGCATAAGCGAATCAGTCGGTGAGGACAAAAAAGAAGACCCTCTTCCGGCAGGCGGAAGAGGGTCGGTTTCAAACTACTTCAAGGTCAGCGGTTTGACGAACTGCGGCACGCCCCTGGCGTCGATCTTGCTGCCGCTCATGGTCGTCAGGCTGGTGTCGCCGTTCTCGTCGAACGACCACTTGCCCATCGCGCCGTCGAAATCACGGATCGACAGAGCGGCCGCCAGAATCGCGGCCCGGTCCTTCCTCGCGGCCTTTTCGATGGCCTTGAGGGCCACCTTGCCGGCTTCGTAGCCGTACACGGCATACGCTTCCGGTTCGATGTTGTACTTGGCCTTGTACTTGTCGTAGAACTCTTTGCCCTTGCCCGTCAGTTGGTTCGACGGCAGGCCGCCGAAAGTGACAAACGTTTCCAGCTTGCCGAAGTTCTCGACCCCCGCTCCCGTCACGAACGCATCCTCGAAGCAGCCATCCGGAACCATCAGCTTGGTCTTCCCGGCCAGGCCGACGTTGACCATTTCCTTAACGATCTGCGGGGCGCCCGATTGCGACGTACCGCCGAAGTAGAGCAGGTCCGGGGCTTCCTTGGCGATGTCGCCCATCTTGGTGCGGAAGTCGGATTGCTTGTAATCGACCGCGTCGAAGCCGAGAACCTGCAACTTCAACTCCTTGGCCCGGTCGCGGAACAGTTCCGCGATGCCCTTCCCGTACACTTCGTTGTCGTGCAGGATGTAGACCTTCTTGACGCCCATCTCCTTGGCCCAGTCAGCCCCGAGCGGGCCCTGCAGGTCATCCGCGGGAACAACGCGTGTGAAGTTCACCTTGCCGGCCGGGCGATGCTTCTCCGGTTCGCCCGGTGCGCCCTTGCCCGGCTTCGTCAGCCCCGGCCATGTGGCCGCCGGCGAGATCATCAGCAGGTCGGCCTTGTTCAAAATCGGCATCGACACCGCGGCGGCACCCGAGTTGTACGGCCCGATATAGGCCATCACGTCCGGGTCCTTGACGGCCTGTTCGGCGTTGGCGGTTTCGCGTTCGCTGGTCCATTTGCCGTCGATGGCCGTCGCATCGTCGAGATCGAGAAACTCGATCTTGAAGTCGCCCACCTTGTAGTCGGCTTCTTCAAGTGCGAGCTTGATACCGTTGACGATCGTATCCGTCTGCCCCTTGGCCGAACCGGTGCGCGGCAGGCTGGAGACGATCTTGATGGTCTTCGGGTCGCCGCCGGCAGGCTTGTTGCAGCCACTGCCGAGCGCGAACAGGGCGACGCAAACAACGCCAGAGAGGATCGACTGCAACCGCATCTGCCTACTCCTGCTGGGACTGAAAATCTTCGGTGCTGACTCTGCCATCAGAATACGGGATGCCGGTCGTGAGTTCACCGCATTTCACACCGAATCCACTACCAATGTCACCGGGCCATCGTTGAGCAACTCCACCTGCATGTCGGCCCCGAACTTGCCCGTCGCCACGGGGATGCCCAGGGCACGCAGGTTGTTGATGAACCGCTCGTACAGCGGTTCGGCCTGTTCGGGCCTTGCGGCGGCGATGAAGCTGGGGCGGCGGCCCTTCGCGCAGTCGCCATACAGAGTGAACTGGCTGACGACGAGGATGCCGCCGCCGACGTCCTGCACGGCCAGGTTCATTTTGCCGTCCGCATCGTCGAACAAGCGCAGGCCGACGCATTTTTCGGCAAGCCAGTCCGCCTGCGCGGGGCCGTCATCGCGGTGTACGCCCAGCAGAATCAGCAGGCCCCGCTCAATCCGGCCGATCGATTCACCGGCCACGGTGACCGAGGCGTGCCGGCATCGTTGCAAAACAGCGCGCATAATACAGGTAGCAGTGAGGAGAGGTTTCCGTTACCAGTATGGGTACGACTTCCGCCCGCAAGGGCGACTTAGGGCGACTTAGGGTGATTTACGGCGATTCAGGGCGATTTCAGGGAGACTCGGGATGCTCGACGATTTCAGCCGGCACCAGCAAGGCATCATCAAACGGTACTACGCCAACATCGACAAGATCGGCGCGCAGAAACTTGCGGAACTGGTGACCGAGCTTTACCTGGCCGAAGGGAAGAAACTCGAGAAGCACTGGAAGTCGGCCGAGACGCTGATGACGAAGATGGAAGTCGCCCCCGAACGCATTCGGCACATCATGGCGCGAAAAGACCCCGCCATCCTCGCCAAACTGGTCAGCGAGTTGATGGAGGGGTGATACTTCGCGTTGCCGTCACATCCCTGACGCATTACCGCTTGATCCCGGAGATGCTTTCCATCGCCAGCAGCAGCGCCTGGGTGCCCTTGCGGCCGTAGCCCTGGGCGCGCACGGCCTCGTACAACTGTTTCGCAAGGGCCAATCCGGGCAGTGACAGGTTCATCTTCTCGGCCTCGGCCAGCGCGATCCCCATGTCTTTGATGAAGTGTTCGACGTAGAAGCCCGGCTCGAAGTTACGCTGCAGCAGCCGCGGGGCGTACAGGTCCAGGCACTTGCTGCCGGCGGCACCGACGGAGACGCTCTTCAGCACAGTTTCGATGTCCAGGCCCGACTTGTAGGCGTACAGCAGGCCTTCGCACAGGGCGACCATCGTCGACGAAATCAGGATCTGGTTCACCATCTTCGTATGCTGGCCGGCCCCGGCGGGGCCCTGGTGGACGATCGTTTTGCCCATGCACTCGAACAGCGTTTGCACGGCGTCCACAACATCCTTGTCGCCGCCGATCATGATACTCAGGGCGGCATTCTTCGCCCCGAGGTCGCCACCGCTGACGGGGGCGTCGATCGCATGGCACTTCTTCGCCTTGGCCGCCTTCTCGATCTCGACGGCCAAGCTAGGTTCGCTCGTCGTCATGTCAATGAGGATCGTGCCCGGTTTGCTGCCGGCCAGCGCACCGTTTTCGCCGAGGAACACCGCCCGGACATCCGCGGGGAAGCCGACGATCGCGAAGACGACATCCGACTGCTCGGCCACAGCCTTGGGACTGTCGCAAACTTTCGCCCCCAGCTCTTTCAGCGGTTGCGTCTTCTCGACACTGCGGTTATACACCGCCGCTGAGTAGCCCTTGGCCATCAAATGCTGGCACATCCAGCGGCCCATCACCCCGGTGCCGATCCACCCGACACGCGTGGTTCCCGGCTGTACTTTCGTGATCACCATGATTTTTCCCTTGTCAATATCCCAGTGCCGGCTATACTCGATTGCTTCGCCCATTCTAAATGCGAACTTCACAATTCGCCAGTTTCAGACCCCGTTCGGCACTATGTCACTGCTTCGTCACGCACCGATTGTATTGGTTCATGGCCTGTTCGGCTTCGACCGCATGAGCGTCGGCCAGTACGTTTACCGCCGTTACTTCCCGGGAATCGAGGAAGGCTTGGCGGCGGATGGCCATCGCGTCCGTGCCGCGAGACTCAGCCGGACGCGGGGCGTGGCGGCCCGGGCTTTGGAACTGCGGCGATTCATTCGTCAGGAGTTCCCGGCCGAGCGTGTGCATGTTTTCGCCCATAGCATGGGCGGGCTCGATGCGCGGTACATGATCTCGAAACTGGAAATGGCAGACCATGTCCTGTCGCTGACGACCATCGGCACCCCTCACCGGGGAAGCTCATTTGCCGACTGGGGGATTCGCAATCTTGGCCGGGGATTGCGGCCAATCTTCCGGATGCTGAACATCTGCCCCGATGCCTTCTTCGATCTGACCACCGACCGCTGCCGCCGCTTTAACGAAGAGGTGCCCGATTCGCCGGACGTGCGTTACTTCTCCATTGCCGGAAAGTGCGATCACCGCGTCATCGGCCCGTTCTGGAAGCTGCCACAGCGCATCGTCTGGGAGCGCGAAGGGGCCAACGACGGCGTGGTATCGATTCAGTCAGCTCGATATGGCGAACGCTGTGAGGTGTGGCAGGCGGATCACATGAACCTGGTGAACTGGCGAAGTCGGTCCGGCCCCGCGTGCGATTTCACGCATGACTATCGCGGCATGGTGAACCGGGTGATTGGCGGTTAAGGCCCGGGCAGAAATTAACACCTCGGCTGCAATGTCGGCAACGAGCCGCGACCGCAAGGGAGCGGAGGCAGCCAGTCCTTTGCGAACATTTTCAACGCGAAGAAGCAGATTAGCCACGAAAGACGCGAAATGAACGCAAAATCCATGTGATGTTGACATCATCGTGGATGATCCATTTCTTCCGTTCGTGTTTTTTGGGCTTTTCGTGGTTGTCTTGACGGGCCCTGTTGCAACCGCCGTTCTGAAGACTTTATTTCTGCCCGGGGCATTGGCGTGCATCCCCGCAGAGATGCACCAATTCAACCAACGTTCGCTAATTCCTTCTTCCAACTATCCAGCACTCCACGCAATCTCGCCTCGAACTCCGGCGGAAGTGGTTCGTCCGGCAGCGCATGGGTGATGGCAATCGTCGTGCGATAGGTCTCGAGATAATACGCGCACGGCACGCAACCGCAGATGTGCTGCTGCACCGTGATGTGCTTCGATTCGGGCAGTTCGCCTTCGATGTAATCGATGAGAAGTTCCACGACTTCCCGGCACTTCACTCTCATTCGTAATTCTCCTCGAAGTGCGGGGCCAGCGTGTCGCGCATCATCAGCCGCGCCCGGTGCAACCGGCTTTTGACTGCCGGAAGGTTGATCCCCAATAACTCCGCGATTTCCGCGTTCGGCAACTGCTGCGTGTCAGCCAGCACATACACGTCGCGGTACATTTCGGGCAATTCCGCAATGGCCCGTTCGATGACCTGTTTCTGCTCCGCCGCCAGAACAATCTGTTCCGGCCTCATCGTCCAGCGTTTCACGGGACGGCCATGCAGGCCGTCGCCGTCGAAGTGACCCAGCGGGTCGTGAATCTCGTGCGATTCCCGCCCGGCCCGCTTCCGGCGATGCGCCAGCGCGGCATTCACCGTCACGCGGTGCAGCCAGGTCGGGAATGCTGCTTCGCCGCGAAAAGTATCAAGTTTTCGGACCACCTGCAACAGCACGTCCTGCGTGACGTCCTCGGCATCGGCATCATTGCCGAGCATCCGGCGCGCAAGGTGGTACACACGCGGCGCGAACTCGCGAAACACGCGTTCGGGTGTCAGCGGCGTTTCGGCTGCCGGGTCGGCCATCGGCCGTCTCCTCTGCCACGTTCCGAATCCACTGTACGATATACTCCGGATGGTAAAGACACTACCGGAGTTTCCCGCGATGCCTTTTCCCTTTCGGGCCGTACTATTCGATTTCGACGGCACCCTGGCCGACAGTTACGATGCCATCACCGCCAGCGTTAACCATGTCCGCACCCATCGGGATCTGAAGCCGCTTCACGAACGGGAGGTCCGCACCCTCGTTGGGCATGGATTGCTGCAACTGATGGCAGACGTCGTCCCCGGCAGCGATCCGGAAGCCAACGCCGCCCTGTATCGGGAACATCACCCGTCGGTGATGTTCGAACTGACGCGCCTGTTGCCCGATGTCCTCGACGTGCTGCAACAACTGCATGCGCAAGGGGTAAGGTTAGGCGTTTGCAGCAATAAGCCGGTCGCGATCACCCGGAAACTGATCGCAGCGCTGGCGATCGATGCCTACATCCCGTTGGATGCGGCCTTCGGCCCGGAAGATGCACAAAACCCCAAACCTGACCCGGGGATGGCGTTCGCAGCAATGAAGCGCCTGGGGGTTAGTGTGGGGGAAACCCTCTTCGTCGGCGACATGACGATCGATATTCATACAGCTCGTGCGGCAGGGGTGAACGTCTGGGTGCTGCCCACGGGGTCAAGCGATTTGCATGCGCTGCAGCACGCCGGGCCGGATCGAATTATGTTGCGAATGGCGGAGATGCTGGAAGCAAACAACGAGCCGCGACCGTCAGGAAGCGGCTCATTCTGATCGCTTCGTTATGGTCGCGGCTTTTAATGACGGACGACGCTCGCCTGCCTATACTAACATCCTGACCGGGACTTTTCGGTCGGGCAGGAACGACTTTGCCGGCATGAGCACGGTAAAAATGCTACGCTACCTCATGAATTCGCCTTTTGGCACCATCGGCGCAGCGAGTACAATCGTATGAGTCGGCGAAAAGGATCCCGCCGCCACCGGCCTCATTCCGGGAAAGACATGCAGATTAAGCCTTACCCGTCGCGCAGCGAGAACCTGCCCGTTGCGCTCCCCGAACCGCGGGGACAGCTCGTCGAACGCAACGGATTTCACAACTGGAACGGCCAGAGTGGCCACACTGCGCCCCCGATGGCGGACGCTGTTGCCGTCGGCCCGCCGCCGAGCTACTTGGAGGTGATGGTCGCCCAGATCCAGAAGCGCTGGAAGCTTCTCGCCATCTGGATGGCAGTGACAGCCGTCGCCGCCGGGCTGATCGTCTTCAAGTTCGCCAAGCCGATGTACAAGGCGGAAGGTTCGCTCTACTACTCGCCGAAGTACAATTATTCGAATCGACCCCTGTACACGCCGCCCAACATTCAGACAATTCTCGCGCTGGCGAAAAGCCCTGCCATCGTCGATGACGCGGCCAAAGAGGCGCAGCTGAACCCTGTCGACGTTCAGTCGAAGCTCAGCGTTGCGATCGTCAAACAGTCCGAAATCATCTCCGTCGCCTACGAATCAGCCGACAAGGCAGCAGCGGAGACTGTTTGCAACCGCGTTCTCGCGCTCGCGATCGACCAGTACGACATACTGCGTCGCCGGCTGTCGGATCAGGCGATTATCGATCTCGACGGTACGCTGGAAAAGACACGGCTCGACGAATTGAACATGCGCCGGGAACTCAACGAGATGCTTGGCAGAAAGGGCATCTTTGACCTGCCGGCCGAGAGCTCGGCCGTTATTGGGGAAATCTCGCAACTGAAGAAAGAAATCGCCGATCAGGAACGCGATCGCTGGGTCAAACAAGCGGACCTGACAGCGGTCGAGTTTGAACTGAACCGGCCGGCGGACAAGAACCTGGGCAAGAAGGATGGGTTCTTTAGCGATGGGGAAACCTCACGCATGCTGCTGGTTCGCGAGTACGCATCCAAACTGAGTTCCAAGGAAGTGGAAGTCACCAACGCGGAGATTCAATTGACCGCGGCCAGCGAAGAGTACAAAAAGGTCCTTGAATACCCCAAGGCTTACTCCGTGCAGGAAATATCGGCGCTGAAGGTGAAAGTCATCACGCTCAAGAACACCGTTGATAGCGGTAAACGGGAAATTGCCGAAACGAAGGAGACAATCGAAACGCTGAAGAATGCTGGTGTGGCCCAGATCCCGGCCCAGCAGCTCAACTTTGAGAAAGTTCGCCTTGATGCCACATTGAAGTCGATCCCCATCAAGATCCGCTCTCTCGAAGCAGCACTCATCGAACGGCAGGCGCATCAGAAGTTCCTGCAAAGCCTCTCAAAAGAAGCCCTGCAGAAGCAGCAGGAGATCGACACGCTGCAGCAACGCCGCAACGCGCTGTCGCTGCAGAAGCAGGAACACGAAAAGCTCGAAGCCAACAAGATGAGCGAGTTGACGATCCATGCGATCGGTTCCGCAGGCAACGCTCCGACCTCGTCGAACCACCTGAAACTGGGCTTGGGCACTTTCGGCCTGTCCATCCTGCTCTTCATCAGTTTCATCGCGCTGTTCGACATGCCGCGGATGCCGACGGCGACCGTAGGGGCAGAACCGAACTACGGTCCCCCGCAGCCGACGTCGCAGCTGCCGGTTCCATGGCAGCACCCGGCCGCCCCGATGCGTGCCGGCCAGCCGCCGACACGACCGATGAACCGCAACGAGCCGATGAGTAACGAACACCTGCGTGCCCTGGCTGAGCGCATCTCGCTCAACGCCACGGCCGATCAGGGGAAGATCGTGTTGTTCACCCCGACGGCCGAGGGGCTGTGTGTCGAGAACCTGCTGGGCGACCTGGCTTGTTACCTGACGCGCAATTCGGGCCGGGTGCTGGTGTTCGAAGCGCGCACCCACCTCGAAAACCCCGCGTTCCCCGCATGGACCGGACCGAGCGCCCGCGAAGTATCTGAACAACTCGATCACTACCTCGACGGGCAGACCGAGCGTTCCTCGGGTTGCTTCGCCGAAACCCTGATCTCGTCGATCGACTATGCCCGCAGCGACCTGGCGAAGCACCTGCAGAGCGTGATGTCGATGTACCGCTTCCGTCGGCTCATCACTGAGATGAAGGAACGCTATTCGCTGGTCCTGATGATCACGCCGCAGCGGTTCCATGGCGACGATGACGACGTCTTCACCACGCTGGGTGAGGGAATCGTGGTGGTCATCAACCAGGATGCCGACCCCGCCTCCGTCGAAGAATACCTGCGCGGCTTCAGTGCCAGCCAGACCCCCGTCTACGGCGCATTCACCGTCGCACCGGGACAGACACACTGAGAGCCGCTTGCGGCGTTGCCTTCCAACTCAACGGGTCCCCATGCGCCGCTTGCTGTCGCTCACTCTCCTGCTGTTCTTCTCCATGACCGCACAATCCGCTGATCGGCATCCGCCCACGCCGTACAAATCGGGCCGATCGGTGGTCATGGCCCCCAACGGCATGGTGGCCGCTTCGCAACCGCTGGCTGCCCAAGTGGGACTGGACATCCTCAAGCAGGGCGGCAACGCGGTCGATGCCGCCATCGCCACCAATGCCGCCATCGGCCTGATGGAGCCGATGTCCTGCGGCATCGGCGGCGATCTGTTTATCATCTACTGGGATGCCAAATCCAGGAAGCTGTATGGGCTGCATGCCAACGGCCGCATGCCGCAGGCGGCGACACGCAAGTTCTTCGCGGACAAAAAGCTGACTGACATCCCCGATACCGGCCCGCTGAGTTGGTCGGTCCCCGGTTGTGTCGACGGCTGGTTCACCCTTCACCAGAAGTTCGGCAAGCTGGGCATGGACAAGATCCTGCAGCCGAGCATCGACTACGCGGAGAACGGCTTCCCCGTCAGCGAAGTGATTGCCGGGTACTGGAGCGCGGCCGAGCCGACGCTGAGCCGTGATGCGGACACCGCCAAAGTCTTTCTCCTCGGCGATGATTCGCATGCCCCCCAACCGGGCGAGATCTTCAAGAACCCCGCACTCGCGCAGTGCTATCGCGAGATCGCGAAGGATGGGCGCGACGCGTTCTACAAGGGCCGTATCGCTGATCGGCTGGCCGCCTATGCCGAGAAAAAGGGCGGCCTGCTGCGGAAAGAAGACCTCGAAGGGCAGACCTCGCTGTGGGTCGACCCGGTGAAAGCCAGCTATCGCGAACATGACGTGTACGAACTGCCGCCCCCCGGCCAGGGAATTGCGGCACTGCAGATGCTCAATATTCTCGAAGGATACGACCTGCGCAAGCTCGGCCCGCAATCGCCCGAGTTGTGGCATCTGATGATCGAAGCGAAGAAGCTCGCCTATGCCGATCGGGCGAAGTACTACGCGGACCCCGAGTTCGCGAAGGTGCCGGTGCGGGAACTGATCTCGAAGCCGTATGCCGCGGAACGCCGAAAGTTGATTCAGTCCGCCAAAGTGCTGACTGAAATTGACGCCGGCGACCCGAAGCTCGGCAAGGCCGACACGATCTATCTGACCGTCGTGGACAAGGACCGCAACTGCGTCTCACTGATTCAGAGCAACTACTACGGTTTCGGCTCGGGCCTGGCCCCGGCCGATCTGGGCTTCGCGATCCAGAACCGCGGTACGCTGATGGCCCTCGACGAGAACCATGCCAACACGCTGGAACCGGGTAAACGGCCGTTCCACACCATCATCCCCGCCATGGTGCTGAAGGAAGGCAAGCCGATCTTCACCTTCGGCGTGATGGGCGGCGACATGCAACCGCAGGGGCACGTGCAGGTGCTGATCAACATGATCGATTTCGGCATGAACGTCCAGCAGGCCGGCGAGGCCCCGCGCATCGAGCATGTCGGTTCCGCCTCGCCGACCGGCAACCCCGGCATGAAGGGGGGCGGCCTCGTTCGTGCGGAAGAGGGGTTAAGTCCCGAGATTGTCAAGGAACTGATGCGCCGCGGCCATCGCGTCGACTGGGTAAAAAAGAACGGCGGCGGATACCAGGGAATCTGGATCGACCCCGCCACCGGCATCCTCCACGGCGGCTCCGAGTACCGCAAAGACGGGGCGGCCGTGGGGTATTGAACGAATCAAAGAGTAGTCAGTACAAGTGATCTTTGGCCGCGTTCGCCAGAATGCGGATTGCGGTGTATCGTTATGCTCCCGCGTTCCGGCGAACGCGGCTACAAGCCTCCCCATCTCCCCCATCTATTCATCTCGCCTTCGTCACCGGTCGGACTCGACAACGTCTCGGCATGCGGGTATCACGGCGCGATCATGCGAAGCATCATTGCTGCCATCGGACTACTTTTCACGCTGACCGCGTTGCCGACCACGGTACGCTCAGCGGCAGCACCGGCGTACCTGCCGAAGTACGACGTCTCGATCGACTTGAACATCGAGAAGCACACCGCACAGGTGTCCGAGCATGTGACCTGGACGAACCGGCATCAACGTCCGGCCGGGGAACTCGTCTTCAACGTCCACTCCGCGTTCAAGCCGCCCGACTGCGGGGTCGAGTATCTGTACCTGGCCAAGATGCTCGAGATCATGCGCATCCCCGCTAAGGAAGCTCTCTACAACGGCCGGCCCGTTGAGATCCGCACGATCTGGCTGGAACACCCGTCAGGCGACATCAAGAAGCGAGTCGAACTGCCGTTCACGTTCCGTGACGACATGCCGACGGCCCTCGTCGTCACGCTGCCCGAAGCGTTGCCGCGGGGGCAGACGGTGAAGATCTCGATCGACTTCGAATTCCGCATCCCGCCGAACCAGGGCCGATGGGGCCAGTGGAAAGGCGTGACCGTTCTGAGCAACTGGTTGCCGGTACTGGCGTACTACGACGAGAAGGGCTGGTCCCCCACGCCGTTCATCGCCTGGCATCAGCCGTTCTTCAACGAAGCGGGCGTCTACAACGTCCACCTGCGGCTGCCGGCCGATCAGAAGGTCGGCACGTCGGGTCCGGTGCGCAAGACGGAGAAGACCGACAAGGATCAACAGTTGTGGATCGGTCCCGTCACCACGCGCGAGTTCACGATCGTCTGTTCAACCCGCTTCGAGGAACACTCGGTCAAGGCGGGCGATGTCACCGTGAAGTGCCTGGCGTTCCCCGAGCATCAGCATCACGCGCAAAATGTTGTGCGTATCGCGGCGCGCGCGGTCGAGACCTACACGAAATGGTTCGGCCCGTACCCGAACAAGGAACTGGTCTTCTGCGAGTGCTACTTCGGCTGGAACGGCAACGAATGCTCGGGCCTGGTGATGGTCGACGAGCGCGTGTTCAACATGCCGAAACTAGCGGCCGGGTACATCGAATATCTGATCTCGCACGAGACATGCCATCAGTGGTTCTACAACGTCATCGGCACCGACGGGTACCGCGAAACGTTCATGGATGAGGCGTTCGCCAACTACTTCGCCCATCGACTGGTGAACCAGAACCAGGGCCGGAACAACGCGTTCTTCGAGTATCCCGACGGGTTCAAGTGGCTGCCCAACGTTCACCGCGAGGACTACCGCTTCGGATCGTTTTACAACACGATCGGCCGCAACGAACTCGGGCCGCCGCTGCAGGAAATGCAGAAGTACAAGCACGTGGTGAACCTGTTCAGCGCGGCCTACGACCGCGGCAGCAAGATCGTCGGCATGATTGAGGACCGCCTCGGTGAGGCGGCGTTCCTCGACTTCATGCGCACCATTTACTCGAAGTATTACTTCCGCATCATCTTCGCGGCCGACTTCCAGCGCGAGCTTGAAGAGTACACGGGCCAGAGCTGGGCCGAGTTCTTCAACAATTGGCTGCACGACACGGGCCTGACGGATTGGAAGCTCGACGATGCCGAAGTGACCCATGTGAAGACGGGCACCAATGCTCCGTATAAGGCGGTCATCTACGTCAAGCAGCAGGGGCAGGTCAACGAGCCGACGTCGCTCGGCTTCAAGTTCGGCGGCAGCGAAGGCTACCCGGTGCGTGTGCCGGTCGCCAAAGGGGCCGAGCCGTTTGAAATCGAGTCGCCCCCCGGACGGATCGAAACGATGCCCGACGGGCGCGTGCGCATCGAAGTGCTGCTGCCCGGGAAACCATCGCAGATTACCATCGATCCCGATCAGATTCTGCCCGACAAGAACCCGGCCAACAATCACTGGAAGCACGAGTACCGCTTCCGCGCGACGTACGTCTATACGTTCCTCGACGAAAACGACATGACCGCGGCCTATGACCGCTGGAACTACACCGTCGGCCCGTGGCTGTACGGCCCATCGTATGCCGACCCGTGGTTCACCCGTTCGACGGTCGTCGGCGTCCGTGCCGGAGCGTTCCGCACGCAGGACTTCAGCGGCGGCGTCTACACCGGCTACCGGACCGACTTCCGCGACATGGCGGCCGGGTTCGATGCCAAGTGGCGAAACCCGTTCGCCCCGAAGACCGAAATCGGCATCCACGGCGAGAAGAGCATCGCCGCGATCGATTCAAGCAGCACCGATCTCGATCGGGTGTTCATCTATCACCGCTACCTGTTCACCGAAACCGCGAGCCTGTACACCGCGCCGACGCACTATGCGGAAGCCTTTGCCGCATGGCAGCAGAACTTCCTGCCCGTGTCTCGCAATCAGGTGCCGGGAGCGGTGCGCTACAACACGCTGAGCCAGTTGGGTGTGCACTATCACCTCGACCTGCTGACGCCGTATTGGGACCCGGAGATGGGGTTCAAATTCGATATCACCTATGCCGCGGGTCTGCCGGTACTGGGGCAGGAACGATCAACCCAGCAGGTGATGGGGCAGCTTTCATGGGTGCACAAGCTGTTACCCTGCGGGCATGGCTACCTGTCGAAGACCAAGCTGGCCTACCGCGTATTCGGCGGCATCTCGACGCCGAGCAATGCGGAGTTGTTTTCGCTGGGCGGCAATCTGCTGTTCCGCGGCTTCGACCTGCAACAGCGCCAGGGCAGCGCGATGTGGGTGGCAAGCGTCGAGTGGCGGCTGCCGATCATCGAGGATGTGGAATGGGACACGCTCGACCACTTCGTGGGTCTGCGCAACTTCTACCTCGCCCCGTTCTACGATGCGGGTGACATCTACGTGCGGGAACGCTCCGTGGGCGAAGTCGCCCATGCGGTTGGTATGGGTCTGCGCGCCGAAGTCGCCTGGCTGAGCTTCATCGAACGCACGACGTTACGTCTGGATGTCGCCCAGACAGTGAATGTGAAATCGCCCACGCAATTCTGGATCGGGATCATGCATCCGTTTTGATGATGCATATCAATTCACAGTGTGAAGTGGTTGTCGACGAATGAATTGATCCGGTTCAAATGTGTGCCGATGAGAACGGTCTCGACGATCATATCCGGGAATGCCCGATCGAACTGATTCTTCGTCTGGTAGCGAGCCAGAATTGAGGCATCATACAGGATCCGACAGATGGGATAGATCGCACTGAACGGTTGCGGACGCTTTCGGAAGAACGCGAACCGTTCTTCATGATTCTGACTGTGTTCATTGAATGACGACCGCAGCCGTTCGATCAGATGCACGGCCGTGTAGAATGCGGCAACCGCTTTCCACTCAGGGAAGTCGGGCTTACCGATCATCGAGTTCACGAACGCAAGGTTTCGTTCCGCCTTCTCGCGGTGCCGGGCGGATCTAGCCGTAGATCTGCAGGGCTCGCTCAGGATCAAAGAAATGGGACAGGTCGGTATCGTCTGATCGTGGCACCTGATGCACGCTGATCGGCCGGCCTGCTCGACCCGGAGAGAGGTCGAGCGCGGCCAGTTCCTCCGCCAGATCGAAGTCGTACCGCTCTGTGTGTGTCAGAACATAGGCGGTCAGGTGCTCGGTGTTTGCTTCGGCCAGGTACAT
>Ga0105048_10003838_pt1 | contig 24569 bp, 14 predicted proteins | sample MAT05_FD_78382 | JGI IMG/M metagenome (GOLD analysis project Ga0105048, IMG submission 78382) | Freshwater microbial communities from Lake Fryxell liftoff mats and glacier meltwater in Antarctica - MAT-05 | ecosystem: Environmental > Aquatic > Freshwater > Ice > Liftoff microbial mat | place... | reverse complement strand
CGATGTATCAGGAAGTAACACAACCGGAGTTCAACAAGGCTCCAATGATTGTTCCACAAAAAAATGCTTAAGTTGACGCGTTTGCGGTGCATCGGGGACGATGCTTAATATTTATTCTACTGCCGGTTCAAAAAAAAGAAAAAACTGCAGGACAAAAAATTGTGGAAGTTTTTTTTGAAAGGTTACTTAACTAAAACGGATCTTTTAAATTTAATTTGGTTTAAGCTTAATAACGGTACTGCATTACTCAACCATACATAAAAAGGCTTGCCATGAACCATTCAATCTCACCCAGGCAAATCCATATGGATTTTGGGGATCAATACAAAAATAATAACGCCGCAAAGCAGGTTGAACTGTACATCGCAGGTAGTGCTGGCCAGTTAAAAGGCCATGTATTATTACCATAAACTGCCCTTCCGTTGCAGTAGTTACAACAAACCATGCATCGCTGCCGTTTACAATAGTAATCATTAAAAAAAAGCTAGGTATGTTGATTTTAAAGTGCCATTACAAGCTGTGCAAAGCTTAGCCATCAGGTACCGTTATTTGAATAAACCCAGTCGCTTAAAATGAAATTTTAAGTTATCAAGCCTAATAATCCCGGCTAAAACCCTCATCTTGCACCCTCTTATTTATTTAAATGATTTGCATGCAACAATACCTCAAAATTTTTCATAAAGCGTTACTTTCCTGTAGTATTCTATTCTTCTTTACCGCTGTAAAATCTCAAAACACACTTCCCCTAAGCGAACTGTCTGCTTTCAACAATCCTGCTTCAAACTGGCGTATTGGCGGCGATGTGTCAGCCGATCTAAAGGAGAACAGTGTGATGAAAATGTCTCCCGGACAGGGGGTGCTTGTAAATCTGCCCGACAAAAAAGATGCTGCAACCGATTTGTATACCACCTTTCAACACAACGATGTTGATGTGGAGCTGGATTATATGATGGCCAAAGGGTCAAACTCAGGTATATACCTGCAAGGCCGGTACGAAGTTCAATTGCTGGATAGCTGGGGGGTAAGAAACGCGGCTGCCGCCGACAATGGAGGCATTTACGAACGGTGGGACGATGCCCGCGGCAAAGGTAGTGAAGGTTACGAAGGCTACGCCCCACGTCAAAATGCAAGCAGGGCGCCCGGTTTGTGGCAACATTTAAAAATATCTTTCCAGGCACCACGCTTTAATGCTAACGGAAAAAAGATTGCAAATGCACGAATGCTGCAGGTGGTATTAAATGGAGTGGTAATACATGACAATGTAGAAATGTTAGGGCCAACAAGAGGTGGAGGCGATGAGGAAGGAGTGATGGGACCTTTACGCATACAAGGCGATCATGGTGCAGTGGCTTTTCGCAATATTGTTTATCAAACATTCAATAATCCACAGCCTCAACTTACTAACCTTACCTACAAGGTGTACAAGGGTAAGTACGAAAAAGAGCCTGACTTCACAAAGCTTCCCCCCGAAGCGCAAGGCAGTGCTACCATTCTATCATCCGACCTTAATAAAATTGATAATGAATTTATCATTCGCTACAACGGTACGCTTGATGTTGCAACAGCAGGGCAATATGATTTCCGTATGCAAACGCCGGGCGGCAATGGCGTGCTTAAAATTAATAACCAGGTAGTTGTTCCCTCTGGCAACGGGGGAATGGGTAAAGTAACACTGCCTGCCGGCAAATTGCCTTTCGAACTGTTGTATGCTAAATATGTGAGCTGGGAAAAGTCGGCACTTGCCCTGTCAATAGCCGGTCCGGGCATTCGCAACTTTTTGCTAAGCGACATTAACACAGGGGTAAACGATGTGGTGGATCCTATTTTGATTGAGGCAAATGTAAACACCACGCTCCGCAGCTTTATGGATATACCCGGCGGCAAAAGGATTGTGCATGCAGCAAGCGTTGGAAGTCCGCAAAATGTACATTTTACCTACGACATGGATCACGGAAACATGGTACAGGCATGGCGTGGTGGCTTTTTAAATGCTACCCCCATGTGGCACGACAGAGGCGATGGTTCATCGCGACCGGTTGGTGCGGTATTGTACTTTGGCGAACCCGCTTTTTTGGTTCAAAAGCTTTCTGATAAACAAGCCCCCTGGAGCACCGATACTACTGGACGTTCCTTTAAAATAATGGGTTATGAAATGGATACGAACGATCGGCCGGCCTTTTTGTACAACGTATATGATGCAGAAGTAACGGATGATATAAAGGTGATGGACAACGGAAGCGGCCTATCCCGAAACCTTACTTTTAAAAACGGGGGTAACGACTTGTATGTACGTATTGCAGAAGGTAAATCGATTGAAGCCCTGTCAAACGGCCTGTACCTAATTGACGATAAATCATATTACCTGCAAATAGACAATGCCAGTAAAACTGCGCCTTTTATACGTGATGCAAATGGCCGGAAGGAGTTGTTGGTTCCTGTTCAAACAAAACTTAGTTACTCTGTACTATTCTAAAAATTAATTATGAAGAATTTTTATAGCTTTTCATTAAATGCTGTTATCGTATCGGTTATGTTTTACCTGTTGCCTTTTGGTGCGTTGGCACAAGAGTCGCCAAAAGAAGAAGACTATTTTAAAATGGCAAGAGTAAGCGCTCCTGAAGGCATTGTACTTGAGGTAGGCGGTTTAGCTGTTTTGCCCAACGGAGACCTCGGCGTGTCTACCCGCCGTGGCGATGTATACATTGTTGAAAACCCAACAAGCCGCCGTCCTTATTTTAGAAAATTTGCAAGTGGCCTACACGAAGTGTTAGGCCTGGCTTATAAAGATGGCGCATTATATTGTGCACAACGTGGCGAGCTGACCAAGCTGGTTGATAGAAACAAAGATGGTAAGGCAGACCTGTACCAGACAATATTCTCCTGGCCCATATCCGGCCATTATCATGAATATAGTTTTGGCCCAAAGCTGGCGCCTGACGGCTCTTTTTTCGTATCGGGCAATGTTGCCTTTGGTAACGAACAGTGGTGGCGGGGCGAAAGCCGGGTGCCATGGCGTGGTTGGATGATGCATATTTCTGAGGATGGAAAAATGGAACCGTGGGCCACCGGCCTGCGTTCGCCTTGTGGGTTGGGTATGGTTGATGGTGAACTTTTTTATACCGATAACCAGGGCGACTGGATTGGTTCCGGTAGTGTGGTACACCTAAAAAAAGGCGCCTTTGCCGGCCACCCTGCCGGGCTTAAATGGTCAGGCATGTCAAACTCCCCTGTTGCGCTTTCAACCGAGCAGGTATATGCTGTTGTTAACCCAAGGGAAAATAAAAATGCCATGGGCCGGTACATAAAACCCGAAAACGTGGTGAACGAAAAGTTTATGACCCTGTTTGAAGCAAAACAAAAGCTTCCTGAAATTCAGCTTCCCTCCGTTTGGCTGCCACATGGCGTACTGGGTATTTCCAATTCAGAAATAGTGAACATACCCGATGGGGTGTTTGGTCCTTTTGCCGGCCAGCTATTAGTGGGCGACCAGGGGCAAAGTAAAATAAGCCGCGTGTTTATGGAAAAAATAAACGGTGAATACCAGGGCGCTGCATGGGAGTTTAGAAGCGGTTTTCAATCGGGCGTATTGCGTATGGCGTGGGCAAACGACGGCTCGCTGTTTGTTGGCGAAACCAATCGCGGCTGGGGCTCTGCTGGTGAGGCAAACCAGGGTTTACAACGCCTTATCTGGAACAATGTTACCCCCTTCGAAATGCGATCCATTAAAGCAATGCCCGATGGTTTTGAAATAGAGTTTACAATGCCCGTTCAAACCAAATCAGCAGCTAATATTGCTTCGTATGCAGTGGAAAGTTTTACCTACAAATACCACCCGGTGTATGGCAGCCCTACCGTTAATTTAAAAAAGCATTTAATAAAAGGAGTAAAAGTGTCTGCCGATGGAATGAAGGCAAGAATTATTGTAGATAATCCGCGGAGATATTACATCCACAACATTACCCTGGAAGGCGTTAGAAGCAAAGAGGGTTCTTATTCACTTGTTCACCCTACAGGCTATTATACATTAAATAATATTCCGGAAGGCAAAAAGCTTTTAATGTCGGAGGTGAGTACAACAAACAGTAGTAAATCAACCATTACAAAAGCTGTACAAAAAACCAATACAAAGTTGGGCACGCCCGATGATTCTGCTAATAAAAAAACCACTACTGCTTCTCTGTCTAAATTGCCGGCCTTGACTGAAATAAAATCGCTGCTGGCAAAAAATACCTGTACAGCCTGTCATAACGCCGATAAGAAACAAGTGGGCCCAGCATATAGAGATATAGCAAAACGCAATTACTCAGTAGATAAAATCATCAGGCTGATTTACAATCCGCAGCCGCAAAACTGGCCTACTTATTCTACCGAAATGCCACCTATGCCACAAGTACCAAAAGAAGATGCCCGCAAAATTGCGTTGTGGATACAATCGTTGAAATAACAATTGGATTACGTGAATATTGCAAGCAAACTTTTGGGTGGGGACAAACATTTGTTCTTTATTCAACCCCGGTTGTGTCACTCACTTTTGCCGCATAACGTTATTCAAAATTTTTAACCAGGCATCCCGCAGTATTGCGGGGTACCATATTTTGTAAAGCAAACTTTCGGGTGGGGACAAACATTTGTTCTTTATTCAACCCCGGTTGTGTCACTCACTTTTGCCGCATAACGTTATTCAAAATTTTTAACCAGGCATCCCGCAGCATTGCGGCGTACCGTATTTTGCAGGCAAACTTTTGGGTGCGGACAAACATTTGTTCTTTATTTAACCCCGGCTGTCTAATAAATCCCAATGCTCCTTTTTTGGCTCACACACTAAAAATTCCATTCCCATGGTTTTGGCCATTTCAAAATACCGCTTCCAGTCTTTAGCATCTTTACCATCAGCAACATACATCGATCTCATTTCAATGCCTTTCTCATCCAACATTCGTTTCATGTTCATAATGCCGTAAAAAGAAAGGTCTGCCATGGTACTATCCTTAAATACCTTTTAATGCATGAAACGTAAATCCTTTTACAAACTTTACGACTGTACCACCTGCTTTATTAAGAGATACGGAAACGGGAAAAAGATTAAAAGAATATAGGGCTATACCCTTATTCCGGTTGGTAGTTATGTAAGAGGCATAGTTACTGGTTTTTTTGTTGGTAGTATTGTTGATGTCTATAGTATTGGTAGCATTATTACCGCATGATGCGCTGATATACGAAAGAATCAGCAATTAAAATAAATGGAAGCAATACTTTTTCATTTTAAGGATTTGTACGAATATATCATTTATACCTTCTTCGCTATTTTTTAAAAATGGAACGTTAAAGCTTGTTAATAAATGGTCCGTTTTAGTCCGATAGATACAGCTACCCACCTATAATTACGCTATATAGTAGAGGATGTGGCAGGATATCGGCAATGTAAGAATGCCTTGGTTTTAAATGGAGTGATATATTAAATGAACGCTTATAAGCCGACTACAAAAAATTTTGTTACTTAATTGTAAACCACCGTAAACCTATACATTGGTGTTACCTGTTTTTACCATTAAAAAAAGTTGCTATCATACCACTTACAATAAGCAGTGGTCATTAACGCCTTCATTTTTTGGGGCCTATCTTTTGTTCTTTTATTGCATCAGCCGTTGCCCGTCCAAATGCCCTTCTAACTGGCATTAGCTGGGCACAGTTAGGCGGGCGGACGTTGCGCTCCCGTCCAAACGGCTTAAGCCGTGCGGGCTTGAACGGTAAAATATCAGGCACCAAAACCAGCCCCAAAAAAAAACGCGGGGTAACCTGATAAAGAGAAGAGAAACACCGTATATTATAGCCTGGTTTATTTATTATTTTAATTATTTAAAAACGAATTGTATGCCATTTACACGTCGAAAATTTATTGGAGATACCTCAAAAATAATCGCTGCAACAGGTTTGTCAACGCTGGCCCCAGCCAGCCTGTTCGCTTCAACCTATAACAGAAAATTAAGTCCCAATGAAAAGATAACAATAGGTCTTATTGGTGCAAAAAATATGGGCTTTGGAAACCTGAAGAACGCATTAAAACAACCGAATGTTGAATGCGTAGCAATATGCGATATCGATGACGTTATACTTAATGACCGTACGTCAGAAATTGCGAAACTACAGGGTAAAGCGCCCATTCAATACAAGGATTATAGAATGCTGATTGATAACAAAGACATAGATGCCGTGATTATTGGTACACCCGACCACTGGCATTGTCTACCATTTGTATATGCATGCCAGGCAGGCAAAGATATTTATGTTGAGAAGCCATTGGCTAATAGTATTGCGGAGTGCGACATTATGGTTAATGCAGCACGAAAATATAACCGGGTGGTACAGGTTGGCCAACAGCAGCGAAGTGGCAATCACTTTAAAAGTGCAATGGATTTTATTAAAGCCGGCAAAATTGGGCAGGTGAGAAATGTAAAGATCTGGGCCAATTTTAATTACGGAATAGGACAGCCAAAAGTGCCTGACGAACCAGTGCCGCCAGGGGTTGATTTTGAAACATGGCTGGGGCCTGCGCCGCAGCGTAGTTTCAACAAAGCGAGGTTTCATGGTAGCTGGCGAATGTTTTGGGATTATGGTGGTGGATTGATGACCGATTGGGGCGTACACCTGATTGACATGGCGCTATGGGCAAAAGATATTACTGAGTTGCCTTTATCGGTTACAGCAGCAGGAGGTAATTTTGCTTATCCCGACCATGCACACGAAACATTTGACACCATGAATGTAAACTACCAGATGAAAGATTATACAATTAATTGGGAGAACACGGCAGGCATTGAGACCGGTCCGTATGGACGTGGGTATGGTTTAGCCTTTATGGGTAACAATGCAACCCTTGTTATTGACAGGGATACCTGGGAGTTATTTCCGGAGTGGGATGATGCAAAGAAAATGGCCAAAGTGACTGCGATGCCAAAACAAACAGGAGCCGGGTCGCAAGAGGACCACATGAAGAATTTTTTGGAATGTATAAAAACACGCAAAGACCCCAACTGCACCATAGAGAACGGGCGATTGGTGGCGGTGTATGCTCACATGGGAAACATTGCATTAAGAACAAATAGCAGGTTGGTGTGGAACGAAAACGATAGAAACTTTGGTAGGAATGATGCGGCAAATAAATTGATTATGCCGCAGTATAGAAAGCCGTGGGTTTTTCCTAAAAGCATTTGAAGCTATTAAAATTTAAACCACGAAGACAAAAAGGCTCTAAGGCTCACTAATATGTTTTAAACAAGTCGTTGTAGTATCAGAAAGCCTTTTGAACCACAAATACAAAGAGGCGCTAAGGTTTACTAAGCCTTTGTGCCATTTTGTGTGCTTGGTGCCTAAGTGTTTCTTGTTGTTGAATTGAATTATTGTTAGTACAGGAGTTCGACCGCTATGATTATAGAGGCAGGCTGCAGTTGAATATAGATCTTCCGCCTGGTATTAAAAACAGGTTATCAAAAGTATCCTGGGTAACCATACTTTCAACCTTCATCAATGTTTATTAAAAAAGTTTTTTTACTATTCTTAGCCTTTGCATATACGGTTGCGTTTGGCCAAACAATGCCACTGAAAGGGAAAGTGGAAATGTATAATAACAGGCCTGCCATCTTTATTAACGATAAGCCTGTAGCCCCACAATTTTATAGTTTGACACATGCTTACGGTGCACGCTGGTCGTGGGAAGAAAATCCGTCAAGAAATTTGAAAAACTTTTGTCAGTTGGGCTTTAAGTTATACCAGGTAGACCTGTATTTTGAAGACATCTGGTACAAGGGTAGGGCTACGTTGGATATAGATAAAGCACAACGGCAGGTAAAGGGTGTATTGGATGTTTGTGCCGATGCTGCAGTGATAATACGGATACACGTAAATGCCCCTTATTGGTGGAATAAAGAAAATTTGGATGAATGCACAAAGTATGCGGATGGTACCGTTGATGAAAGGACGTATGGACCACCTAACGATAATGAAAATGGAGATGTTGACAGACCACTCAGGGCAAGCCTTGCATCGCAGAAATGGAAAAAAGAAGCTGCTGAAATGCTGGCAGAATTTTGTAAAAGCCTTGCCGCAACCCGTGAAGGCAATAGTGTAATTGGTTTACATATAAGTTGCGGGGTGTATGGCGAATGGCATTATTGGGGCTTTCCCTCTCATGATGCAGATACGGGTGCTGCAATGACCAGCTACTTTAAAAACTGGCTTCGCAATAAATACAAAACCGATACGGCTTTACAAAAGGCATGGAACACCAACAGCTATACTTTTAAAACTGCCACGGTGCCTGGCAAAGCCGAAAGAGATACAACACACGATGGTATATTTAAAGACCCTCAAAAAGAACGGCGGGTTATGGATTATTACGAATGCCAGCAGTATGTGGTAGCCGACGACATACTTCATTTTACGAAAATTGCAAAGGAATCGTGGCCAGGGCCGTTGATAGTTGGAGTGTTTTATAATTACTTCTTTATGACTTTTGGCAGACAGGCTAGTGGTGGTCATTTGTTTGAGCAGATGATTTTAAATTCTCCTTATATTGACTACATAAGCGCACCGCAGTCTTATTGGGGTGGGGCAAGACAATTGGGTGGCTCGGGGCAATCGAGAGGGTTAATAGAATCTGCTGTATTACACAAAAAATTATGGCTAGACGAAATGGACCAGTCAAGCTATAAAGGTGGCCCGTTTGGGCAGGACGTAAAAACCACAAGAGAACAGGATGTACCAATTATTCGAAGAAATTTGGCACAGGCAATTACAAGGGGCGGCGGTTACTGGTTTTACGATTTTGGTCAGTACCGCAGTAGTGGCTGGTGGGACGACCCGTTGTTGCTAAAAGAAATAAAAAAGGCATTTGATGTATTGAATACTTATTACCACGCTGCTACTTATAAACGAGAGGCAGATGTACTGTTTGTTTACAGTAATCAAACATTCTATCACATAAAGAACAGTACATCGGCCATTTCCTCTTATAACATTTGCGACCAGCAATCGGCAGATGCATTTAAGGCCGGTGTGGTGTTCGACCAGGTTTTTATAACCGATCTGCAGAAGGTGGATTTAATGAAATATAAAGCAGTTGTTTTCAGCAACACCTTTGCACTTTCTGATGCGGACAAAAAATTCATTAAAGAAAAAGTTGCTAAAGACGGACGGCACATTGTATGGAACTATATGCCTGGATATACCAACGGTTCAGTAAATAATATTCAGTTTGTTATGGAAGTAACAGGGATGGAAGTAGCCAAAGCAAATATTGGCGGCAGGCTTTCTATTGTTTCTGTTAGCAAGGCTTACCCCATAAAACAAAAAGAGGAAAACAATGATTTGGTTCAGCCTTTATTACAAATCATTGATAAAAAAGCGACTGCCCTGGGTGTAAACGACAGCACGCAGGAAGTGATGGTTGCTAAAAAAAAAAACAAGGATCATACAGTTTGGTATGCCTCGTATATGTTCAAGCAACCTGAAGCATTTCGGGAGATTTTTAAACAGGCTGGTGCACATATTTACGGAGAGGGAAATGATGTGTTTCATGAAGGTAGTGGACTGTTAATGATTCATACAAAGACCGGGGGACCAAAAAACATTCTTTTAAAAAACGGAAAGAAAGTTAGTCTTGATATGGAGCCGGAGTCTACCATATACCTGGACAGCACGACAGGCAATGTGGTATTAAAATAGTGGGGGGGTAGAATAAAATTTACTAATTGAAATCCAGGATTTGATCTTGTTATAGCTGTTACTTCCGCTACTTTTATTTTTGTTTAACAAACTTCATCTTCTTCATCCATTCCTCCACCAGGTCCATCCAAAGCACATTGCTGGTGTTATGATACATGCCGTAACCGCGACCGCCTTTTTCAAACAGGTATAATTCCACGGGCACTTTATGTTGTTTTAAAACGGCGGCAAAGCTTGTAAAGTTTTCAACTTTCACCCCATCATTTTTGCATGTACCAAAAAAGCGGGTGGTGTTTTTGATGTTACCTGTTGATTGTACGAGTATTCTTTTATTTTTTCGGGCGATGCATTTTTGCCCAGCAATTGATCACCCGAACCTTTGTGGCCGATCGTCCCGGTAAAGCTGATAACCGGATAAGCTAAAACCATGACGTCAGGGCGCAGGGTGGTGTTTTGAGAATTGGTTAGGCAACTGTGTTGAAAATGTGTTGAAGCCGTTGAAGCCAGGTGGCCGCCGCCAGAAAAGCCCATAATACCAATAATATTTTTATTGATCCCCCCATTCTTTGGTATTTTCTTTTACAACCTGTATTGCTCTCTGTGCATCCTGCAACGGACCAATTTCTTTATTTACCATCGTTTGGTCATTAAATATCCTGTATTTTAACAAACGCTGCAACACCCATTTCATTAAAGCGCCCGGCCACATCTGCACCCTCATGCCTTCAGCCAATATATAATTACCGCCGCCCTGACAATTGATGACTGCTGCTCCTGTTCTTTTTTCGATAGGGGCAAGATAGATGCTAAGTGTGGGACGGCTAACCTTACTAATGATTAAAACACCGTCTTTGTTTATTCAGATTTTTCGTTGTCGGGTGCAGTCCCGGAGTTGGGAATACTGTTTTTGTAAAGCGGGATGACAGTTTGGTAAAAACAGTTGTGTTTATAGAAATAATCAATAGTAATGCACATAAATTGAGAATGAATTGATCGGCAGATTTTATGAGCGTATGTAGCTAATAATGAGTAATTCCAACCATAAAAATGAACATTCAATTAAGTTGTTACTGTGCGAGGGGTAAAAAGTTGGGTAGGCTTTTTATAAACCAGGCTGAATTGCTACTATAAAGCTTGGCTTTTTATGTTTTGCTAAATAAAGAAAAAGCGGTACAAGTGCCATTAACCGCCCGTTTTTACGTAAAGATGCAACGCCTGTCCGGCTGGCGTAGCCGGGCGGGCAACGATGAAAAACAGTAGCAATACCGTTTGGCCCAAAAAATTCCATTCCCTTTTTTAGCCCTGGTGTGCTACAATAAATAATTAAAGGCGGTCATCATTCATTACTGATTGTTCTTTTTTCGCCTTTGCGATTGATAACTTCTATTAATTGAACCTCTTTACCCGCTATCATACATTGTGCAGATTGCGAAAGAAATGAACTGCCGTAAACAATTTCATGCTTTCTCTTTCTTCCATTTTTTAAATGAATAATAGCCCACACATCGTTATTGTTGAACCTGACTATTTTAGCGTTTTGCTTAAGTGTAAACAGTTGAAGTTTACCCCTGTTTTGAGTAGCTGCGAGGCTGTAGCTGTTTCCTGTTACCAGCTTTGCCAGCCCTTTGGCATCGCCAGGCAAAAAGTAGCCGCTTTGCTGAAAGCCCAACGATTGAAAGTCCCCTTTACCATTTCCCAGCAATACAAGGCCATTCATAGCATCGTATTGGCCATTAACCACCTCGTTGCCGTATTCATTTCCATTCATTACAATGTCCAGCCAGCCATCTCCGTTTACATCTTCTGCCACTATACCATTTATAGGCGCTAATTGCGCATGCACCGGTAAAGGTTTCAAATCAAAATGCCCATTACCATTGTTTTGCATATAGCAGGATGAAAAATAATTTCCTTCCACTATTAATGCCTCTTGTTTTTCTTGCGTACTTAAAATGGTATTTATGTCAGCTTCGGCATAACTTTTATAGCTGGGGAACTTGCGCCTGGTACCAATTAATTGCTCAATCATATCATCTCTTACATTAGCGGGATACTCTTTTCTGTCACCGTTTTTATCAGGAATGTAAAGTGTAGGTATAGCATCATAAACCTTGTCACCATTAAAGTCTGCTGCATATACTCTTACGGGTTCTTTGTCAGAAGCTTTAAAAAATGAATTTAATCCAATATTACCTGCTACATAATCAATATCTCCATCATTATCAAAGTCGCCCGATGTTATGCTTGTCCAGCAGCCGGTTTTATTATGCACCCCGGTTGTAGCCGTAATACTGGTAAAGCTGCCCTTGTTATTTTTTAAAAAGGTAAGTGGCATCCATTCGCCAGCCAAAATCAGGTCGTGCCAGCCGTCATTATCAAAATCTGTCCAAACGGCGTCACACACCATTCCTATGTTGTGAAGAAAAGGGGCCACTTGTTTTGTTACATCGGTAAATATAATTTTACCATTTTTTGTGTCATTCCTATAAATGTAGCTGTTAACCGGCCCGGGGTACTGTTCAGGTGTTACCCGTCCGCCAACAAAAAGGTCAAGATCTCCGTCGTTATCAAAATCAATCGCTTTTATACAACTTTTGCTCGTTAAATAATTAGGTATGGCAGCAGGATCGTGTAAAAATTTGCCATCGCCCGTATTAATGTAAAACTGGTCCTGGTAGTTTTTGGTGTTGGCTGCAAATTCATTACTGCCGCTACAGGCATACAGGTCAAGGTCGTTATCGCCATCGGCATCAAACAACAGTACGCCCATCATTTCAGGTTGCCGTACATCGTTTCCGGTATAGCTGGTTAATTCTTTTTTAATAAACTTTTTGTTTGATTGCTGAAACAGCAGGGTGCCAGTATTGCTTGCCGAAGCGCCAATAAAAATGTCATCCAACCCATTATTGTCTATATCGCCCACCGCTATTGAAGGCCCGTATTCCGATAGTTTATGAGGCAATAACCTTTGGTAATTAAAATCGATAAAATCAAATTCCGTATGCAGGTAATCAATTCCACTTTGTTTTGTAGTATTGGTAAACAAAGTTGAGGTGAATTTTTTTTCGTTTGGTGGTACAACTTTATCTGCATCTTCAAACAAAACAGTTATTGTTTTATTTGCAGTTACTTTTTGTAAAAGTTGCTGTTTACCATCCGGCCATTTAATAATAATGGAATCGATTTGTTTGGTAGTGCCTAAGCCAAAATGAACCGCATCTTCCACCGTTGAAAGGTAACCACGGTAAGGGGAATTTTCAACGGTTTGCATTTGACCACCGCTGGTATAAATAGTTGCAGTGGCCCCAATGCCTTTTAAATTAGTGGCATTACCACTAAACCGGATGTTGAGATAATTATTTTTATTTAATTTTTCCGATTGGTTTTTATAAATAAACGCTTCCTCACTTATGTTGTTAATTACATAATCCAAATCACCATCGCCATCAAGGTCCGCATATACTGCTCCGTTTGAAAAAGAAGGTTCATTAAACCCCCAGTTCGTAGTAACATTTTCAAATTGTAACCGGCCGGTATTTCGGTAAGCGTAGTTTCTAATTTTAATCTGTGGTATTTGATCAATTATTTCTTTTTTAGTTGCTGATTCGTATGCTTTTGACCTGTATACCCCAAAATCATGGTCGGTCACATCTCTGGGATATCCGTTAGTGATCAGCAGGTCTTTATAACCATCATTATCTATATCAGCTAAAGATGGATTCCAACTCCAGTCTGTTTGTGCCACACCTGCATAAAATGAAATATCGCTGAAAGACGGTAGCAATTGACTGCTGGTATCAATAGTAAAAAAACCGTTATTCAATTGTAAAGTATTACGAACATATTGCATTACCAGCCCCTGTTGTTTTATTGACTCATGAACAAAATAATTAATGCCATTCATATTTTTTTTCTTTCTAAAATTATCTTCGGGGTTCATGTCAACAGCAATAATATCAGCCAGGCCGTCATTATTAATGTCAGCTATATCATTGCCCATCGCATTTTGAGAAGTATGTTTAAAACATTCTTTAGCCCGGTTGCTAAAAGTGCCATTTTGATTATTTATGTAAAGCAGGTCACTACCATAAAAGTCGTTGGTTACATAAATATCTTTCCAGCCATCGTTATTGATGTCTGCTATGCCAATACCCAAACCAAATCCTTCATCGCTTATGCCTGCTTCTTTCGATGCATCTTCAAACCACGGATGACCTAAGGAATCGCTGCCTTTGTTGCGGTATAGTATGTCTGATAAGGCTTGCCTGTTCTCGTCGGTACTGCCATCAAAACGGGTGCTGTTTCGTTTTGCGAGGGTTGTATTAACAACGTACATGTCAAGATCCCCATCGCGATCATAATCAAAAAAAGCAGCGTGAACTGAAAAGCCTGTATCAGCAAGGTTATATTCTTTTGCCATCTCTTTAAATTGTGGCACTCCTTCTTTATTGAGACCCTGATTTATATATAAAAGGTTGGCTCTTTGGTTCGGGTCTGTTTTAATTGTTTCGCAAACGTATAGATCTGGCCATCCGTCATTATTAATATCCACTACGGATGCTGCATTACTCCATCTTCCTTCGCCGGTAACCAATGCTTTTGCAGTAATATCTTCAAAAACAAAATTTCCTTTATTCAGGTACATTTTATTGCTTACCTGGCTGGCAGTAAAATACAAGTCGGGTAATCCATCTTTATTAAAATCGGCCACAGCTACACCACCGCCATTGTACAAAAATTCCATATCAAGCGAGTTGATAGAATCGCTCTCTGTAATTTTATTATTAAAATGAATATTGCTATGTGATGAAGATATTCTTTTAAATAAAGTATTTGAATCCCGGCTGCATGCAAGTAAAAAAACAATAGCAAAAAAAACAGCAAACCGCATTGTAACATTGATTAAGGGAGGTAAAGAGGCAAACATATTCCTAATACTACGCTAGATTAATCAATATTTTTCATTTAAAATGAAGGACAGATAAGGATACGTACATAAAACTTACCGCACAGCAATCGGGAAGCTTTTTAATTTTTTTATATTGAGTTAGGTAACAGATAGTTAATTGCCTGGCGGGCGACTAACGATGGTAAAATTTTTTGGTTACCCGTAAGTTGAAATGGTAAGAGGCTAAGGTATAGCTTGTTAATTATTGGTCAGGCCACCGACAACCCCAAAATTGCTGCACATACAAAGCAGCAAGTGCCTGTTATGGATAATCTTAATATTGCTAAATAAAATACTCGAAACTGAAGTGGCTTTATTTATGGTGGATAATGCTAATAAACAATCAAATATTATTCTATAATTTTTTTTCAATAAGGATAGTAAAGGATGCACAGCAATACGTTTTTACTAATTTGAATTTAAATTGTAAAACGATACAATCAAACCAAAATTATAAAATTCCTTCAAAAACAAAAAACGATCTGCTATGTATCAAAACTTCCCGCCAACACTAAAAAAGCTCAGGGTTCTTTTTCTCCTCATTTTCTTTTCAGGCATTACAATCGCAATCTCCGCACAAACAATGGTTTCCGGCCGTATCATTGATAGTGCTTCAGGACAGGGAATTGCACGGGTATCTGTTGTAGTGCAGGGTTCAAAAACAGGAACAGTAACTGATGCCAATGGAAATTTCAGCATTAGTGCATCTCCCACCCAGGTGCTGCTGGTGAGCAACCTTGGGTATAAAACAGAAAGAATACCCGTACGCGGTACCGGTCCAATCAATATTGTGCTGGCCCCGCAAATTAGTTTGCTGGATGATGTAGTGGTAATAGGATACGGCACCAGGCAACGCAAAGATGTGACCGGCGCGATATCTACAGTTGGCGCAAAAGATATTGAAAAAAGTACCAGCATGACGCCGGAATTAGCCTTGCAAGGGCGTGCGGCTGGTGTATTTGTAAGTTCAGGCGGAGGTGACCCGCAGGCAAGACCCACAGTACGCATACGCGGTGTAAATACATTTGGCTTTGCTGAACCGCTTTACGTAATTGATGGTGTTCCCATGTTTGAGGGGGGCGCAGGAGTAACCGGAGGTGCCATAGGCGATATAAGGTCTCCTGTAAATATTTTTTCAATGATCAACCCCAACGACATTGAATCTATGACTGTTTTAAAAGACGCTTCGGCAGCCGCTATTTATGGTGTACGGGCTTCTAACGGGGTAATTCTTATCACCACCAAAAAAGGCAAGGCGGGCCGCCCCAGGGTTGAGCTAACTTCCAGCTATGGGGTGCAAAACATAACCAAAACCTTCGAGGTATTAAATACGCAGCAATACTTTGATCTTGTACGCCAGGCCTACGCTGCCAATCCCGATGCAAATACAAGCTTCGATCAAAGGTACGGCCCGCGGTACACTACATCAAGCCCGTTGTACGCAGGTAATAATCCCACCTACGACTGGCAGCGTGAACTACTTAATAAAAATGCAGCAATGCATGATCACTCCATCCGGCTAAGCGGTGGAAGCGATGCCACCACCTATTACCTTTCGGCCGGCTTCAGCAAGCAAGAGAGCCCTTTGAAGGCCAATAACATGGAGCGGTATTCGATTGCCGCGAATATTGATTCCAGGGTGTCAAAGGTCATCTCTACAGGCTTAACCCTTCGCCTGGTGCAGGAGCGTGCTTTGGTGAATACACAGGGCGACCTGCCCACGATGGCTTCTTCCATTCCGTTCCAGCCATTTTACGATCCAAATGATCCCACCGGATTTGCTCCGGTGAGCCGCGGTAGTTTTGTGCGCAACCCGAGTTTCGATCCCTCAAAAATTGATGCAGGACCGGCCTTCAATTTTGCACCCAACGACCCTACTTTATTATGGGGGCAAAACAGCCGGTTCAATGTGTTTGCTTTACACGCCTTAAACGACAATCGCTTCGACCTGAACCGCGTGCTAGGTAGTGGGTATGTGCAAATTGAACCTATTACCGGATTACGACTTCGCGGTACACTGGGCGGCGACTGGTATATGAACCTTCGGAAATCCTGGTCGGAAAACGACAATTGGCGCTTTTCTCAAACGCCCGGCAATCCCTTCGCTAATCAAAATGGGCAGGCTAAAGGAACTCTTGGTGAAAGACGCGGTACCACCTACAATTTAAATAAAGAGGTTACCCTTAATTACACAAAAACTTTCTTGACTGATCATAGTATCGACGTGATACTTTCCGCTTCTGATCAGTTTACCCGGTGGGATGTTTCAGACATAAGTGGCCGGGTAAACTTTACCGATCCACAATTGAGGAATATTACTAATCAGCCACCTTTTACCCAGGGTTTTACCGGCATTTTACAGGAAGATCAACTGATCGGTTATATGGGTAGGGTCAGTTACAAGTTTAAGGACAAATATTACCTTGACGGAACACTTCGGTACGATGGTTCATCCAGGTTGGCACCCGGTCAAAAATGGGATTACTTCCCATCCTTTGCAGCAGCATGGCGTATTACCGGCGAATCGTTCTTTCCGAAAACAAAATTCATAAACGACATAAAACTCCGCGGTGGTTGGGGACGGCTGGGTAATTTTCAGTCAGCAGGTTTCTATAAATTCCTTTCCGGTGTAGTGTTATCTGCTGATTATCCACTTGGATCAGGTAATGGAAATGGTGTAGGCACACAGGTGCAGGCAGCACGGCTACCAGACTTTGCAAATACCACCCTTACCTGGGAGAAGTTGAAAACAATAAACGTTGCCATGGATGCAACTCTCTTCAACAACCATGTAACTTTTACTGCAGAGTATTACGATAAAACAACGTTTGACATTATTCAGAGTGTTGCCTTACCACCCAACACCGGTATACAAAACAACGCAGACCTGAATGTAGCCACCGTTAAAAATACCGGGGTTGAATTCCAGCTTGGCTATAACAACAAAATAGGAGCTGTAAACTTTAATTTGTCAGGCAACTTTACTACTGTAAAAAATAGGGTTGTTCGACTAAACGGCGGTACACCACTAGGTGGCGAAGGTGGAAGAATTGAAGAAGGCTATCCCCTGTTTTACCTGTGGGGCTATAAAGTAGGCGGTATTTTTCAGAACCAGGCCGAAATTGATGCCTGGAGAAGCAAGTACAACGATGCAAGTATTGGTCAAAACAGAACAGGTGGCGGTTATACCTACCGGCCGGGCGATATGTATTTCCAGGATGTATACGGCAACCCGAGGGATCCAAAAGAAAGGTTTAGTAATACCCCCGATAGTATCATTAACGCCAACGACCGCAGCTACCTTGGTAAGTCCATTGCCGGCTATTATTATGGCTTTAACCTGGCTGCCAATACAAAAGGGTTCGACATTAGTGTATTCTTTCAGGGGGTAGGTGATATTCAACGCTACAATGAGGTGAGGGCCGGTCTTGAAGGTATGGGAGGTCTCGCCAATCAGTCTACCACAGTACTTGATCGCTGGACGCCCACCAACCCATCTACCACTATCCCAAGGGCCGAATACAATGGACGTTTTGGCGCCACAAGATTTTCTGACAGGTTTGTTGAAAACGCAGGCTATATACGCTTACGTAACCTGCAAATCGGTTATACCATACCTGCATCGGTATTGGGCAAAACGGGCGTTATTCAAAGCCTGCGCGTTTATGGCAGCGGGCTAAACCTGTTTACTATTACACCCTGGACCGGGCTCGATCCTGAGACCGATGGGGTACCCATCACAAGACAATTTGTATTTGGCATTAACGCTTCCTTTTAAACAAAATAAACTGTAGAAATATGAAAAAATTTATTGTTAGACTATCAATTATATTAACATCTGTTGTTGCCGGATTTATTATCCATGCCTGCAACAAAGAAAAGCTCAATCTGCTGCCACACGGGCCAACCGAGCAATCCTACTTTTTAGAAGAAGATGAGTTTAACCGCGCCACCCTCGGCATATATTCAAAATTGAGCGATTTTTTTTGGTGGAACGGCGGCCCGGGCAGTTCACCCATCACGCCTTTTTTGCTGCCCGGCGATGATATAACTACCAATCAAAGTAACGAAGAATTTGATCTGTTTGGTTCGCTTCAGCCAAGCAATGGACGCCTGTCGTATTTGTACTCCAGGCATTATCAATTGATCAACCGGGCCATATTAGTGTTGGAGAAAATTGAACGGGAAAAAGGCATTTACACCACACCCGATTTAAAAAACTGGCACAAAGGAGAAGCATTGTTTTTGAGAGGGTATGCATACTACAACCTTTGGAACTTTTTTGGAACAGCACCACTGGTGACAGAGCGTGTAATAAGCTCAAGCCAATTTACACCCCCAGGTACAACCGGAACCCAGTTACTTGACCAGGCCATTAAAGATTTTACCGAAGCGGCCACTTTGTTGCCCGCCAGTTGGAATGTAGCCAACCGCGGCAGGGTTACGGCAAACGGTGCCAATGGTATGTTGGGCAAAAGCCTGGTGTTCAGGGCATCTGCCAACAAAACAGCCGCCGATTATACAGCCGCTTTGGCAGCATTTGCTAAAATAACCGGTGCCACTCTTGTGGCCGACATTGATGATAATTTTGCATGGAATACTGAAAACAATGCAGAGTCTTTGTTTGAATTCCAGGCTTCTCAGGCATTTGGGTTTGATAATGTTTGGCTTGATAATGACTTTGATAATGCAGTGGGTGCCTTATCCATTTACTGGGGTTTTTATAGTAACAACGGTAACGGTCAGCAAGGCCGCTCACCCTATTTTGCTACTACCAAATTGTTGCAAAGCTACAATGCACTTGATCCCAGACTTGAGAAAACAATGAACCCTGCTGACCGAACGATCAATAAGTATGCAAAGCGCGATAAGCTGTCACAATCAAATCTTGCCTCCATCAACAATTACCGCATTCTCCGTTATGCCGATGTGCTATTACTTCAGGCAGAGGCTACCTTGCAATCCAACGGATCTACCGCTACGGCTGTTGGCTTTATCAACCAGGTACGCACCCGTGCCCGGGCAATGGGCGCAGGTGCTGAACCGGCAAATTTTTCTACAGCCGAAACAAACAGGGGAACCATTATGGCGTGGATAATGGACGAGCGGTTAAGAGAACTGGCAGGAGAAGGGCAACGCTGGTTCGACATGAGGCGGTGGCATTTGCAGGGCATCATTACTTTGAGCAATGCATCCTTTAGCTCAAACCAGGCTTCGGGAATGGCTTTCCAGGTGCCCATGCATTTATATTTTCCTATACCTAATAGCGAAATTGATGTAAATCCGAATGTGAAGCAAAACCAAGGTTATTAAATATTGGTAATTTAAAAGAATTCCCCAGGAATATACTGGCAAAGTGGTGAATATATTTTCCTGACCAAGAATAGTAACACTATTTAGGATTATTGTGGCTCGATCAAAAGCAGTTTTTTGTAGGCTCGATTTAAACAGGAGCAGTTTAACTTGAAACTGTGGAAAGGCGCGCTGGTACGGCATCAGAAATGAATAAGTCACAATGGTACAAATCATTTCCACAAGTATTCGCTCTCAAGTAAATCATTTGAGGGGTAATAAGTCTCTGCTACCTTTTTTTTGTATGGTATTTAGCCAAAAAAAGCTCCTCTTTCGGGGAGCTTTTTTCACGCAATGAATAATTTTTTATGCATCAAAATCAAAGGAGTTTTGTAAATGAAACAATTATTCTTGATAGTCGGTGTCTTTACCTGCCTGGAATCTTTATTGCTTTATTATTAAGCTGTGGCAGCATTGTACCCGTAGGCAAGTCTAGCGCCACAAAAAAGACATTCTATGTTTCCGGTCGTTTCTTGTACAGCCCTGAGGGAGAGAAAGTGAGTTTAAGAGGGGTCAACAATATGAATGTGGTAAGTGATAAGACGGGTGAAAAGTCGTTTCCTGAAATTGCCAAAACCGGGGCAAATGTAGTGCGCATTATGTGGATGAGCTGGGGCGGAGGCGGCGATGAGCTGGATGTCTTAATTGGCAACTGCATCAAAAATAAAATGATACCCCTTATTGAATTGCACGATGCTACAGGTAAATGGGAAATGCTTGACAGTACAGTAAACTTTTGGGTGAGGCCCGACGTGCGGGATGTGCTGGTAAAGTACGAAAAATACCTGTTACTCAACATTGCCAACGAGGCGGGTACCAGCGCAGTAGCGATGGAAGAATTTAAAACAAAATATTCCGCTGCAGTTAGTAAAATAAGGGCAGCGGGTATTAATGTTCCGCTAATGATTGATGCAGCTAACTGGGGCCGCAACGAAGCTTACCTGTTACAGAATGCAGTTGCCTTAGTACAGAATGATCCTGAACACAACCTGCTTTTTTCGTGGCATATCTGGGACTCTGGTATTGCTGAAAGCAGGATTGAAAAAGCTGTGGAGCGATCGGTTGCGTTGAATATTGCGTTGGTAATTGGTGAGTTTGCCCCCATGGAAGTAAAATGTAAATGCTGCATTCCCTACAAGTTTATTATGCAGTATTGCCAGCAACAAAGTATTGGCTGGCTGGCATGGAGCTGGGGGCCGGGTAACAGTGATTGTGCGCAAATGGACATGACCAAAACAGTGGCCTTTGAAACCCTGTACAACTGGGGTTTGGAAGTGGCAATTACCGATTCCTACTCCATTAAAAATACAGCTGTACGTCCAGCCATTTTTAAGTAGGCAATAAAAAAGTGTTTTTAATTTAATCCCGTTTCAACTTTCAGAAACTTTAATGGCCGGCAAACAATGCTAATTCTTTTCAATAAATCGGGGTACATTCATAAAACCGTTGATTATAGATTGTGATAGATTTTAAAAATACAGGGCTCAAAACTACTTACCCAATAATCTAAAATGCGTTTAAACCTGGGAGAAAGAAAAGGCTGCAAATAGCACTTCAGTACACGAGTGCGACGCAACGGCCGTATCATAAAAGCTGGAATGTTCGGCCCCAAAAAAAAGCCTGCATCTCAAATTGCGAAAGGTAAAAAGTTTTGAAATTAGATAGCTTTTAATTTTTTTTTACACCTCACCAATATGAAAATTGTACCTTACTTTTTCGCCTTTCTATTCTCATCTTCTGTATTTGGGCAAAACAAGCCATTGAGCCTGCACCCCGATAACCCTCACTATTTTTTGTTTAGAGATAAGCCAACCATTCTTATTACTTCCGCTGAACATTACGGCGCTGTAGTAAACCTTGATTTTGATTTTATAAAATACCTGGATGAACTAAAGGCTAACGGGCTCAATTATACCAGAATATTTTCCGGGTCTTATATAGAGGTTCCGGGTGCTTTCGGCATTTCAAGTAATACACTGGCACCTACAATTGGTAAATATATTTGTCCCTGGAAACGAAGCAATAAGCCCGGATATAAAAATGGTGGCAACAAATTTGACCTGGATGAATGGGATAAAGAATATTTCGTACGGCTAAAAAATTTTATCTCAGAAGCCGGAAAACGAGGCGTTATTGTGGAGATAACTTTATTCTCCTCTTTATATGGTGATGATGGTTGGAACTACAGCCCATTAAATAGAATTAATAACGTAAATAAAATAGATTCTATTGGCAGAAAAAATGTGCAAACCTTAGATAACGGCAGGCTGCTTAAATACCAGGAAAGGATGGTTCGCAAAATAGTTGCAGAACTGAAAGGTTTCGACAATTTATTTTATGAAATTCAAAATGAGCCCTGGGCAGATTTCGGAGTAAAAGTGTTGGAATTAGACAGAAAGGAAGAAGGCGTTAGTCCCTGGCAAGAAATAGTAGAAGAAGCCAATCCTGCCTCATTAGCGTGGCAAAAACACATAGTATCTGTAATAGTGAAACAAGAGGCTAAGCACAAACAGCAGCACCTGATTGCTCAAAACTTTACCAATTTTAAATATAAACTTCAGAACGTTAATGCTGATGTGTCTGTTGCTAACTTTCATTATGCTTTACCTGCAGCAGTTTCAGAAAATTATGGATTGAACAAAGTGACAGGCTTTGATGAGTCAGGCTTTTCGGGCAATAAAGATGAAACCTACCGGAAGCAGGCATGGCGATTTATTATGTCGGGTGGAGGGTTGTTTAATAGCCTGGATTATTCGTTTACAATTGATAGCCCCGAAGGAACAGCAAAGCAAAAAGCACCAGGTGGCGGAAGCAGGGACCTACGCAAACAACTCAACATTTTAAAAAGCTTTGTTGAAAGTTTTGACTTTATAAAATTGAAACCTGTAGTGCAACTAAAAGGCGGCGATGATAAAAATGCAGTGTACCAATTGGCAGACGCAGGAAAACAATATGCTTTTTATTTTGAGGATGTGGATCAAGGTAAAGTTTTACTTCAATTGCCTGCAGGCAATTACACTATTGATATAATGTCTGTTGAAGACGGGGCAACAAGATCTTTGGGAAGAATGAATCATACAGGTGGTGAACTCCAACTTGATATACCTGGCTTAAAAAGCTTCGCTCTGAGAGCCGTTAGTTTTTAGCGGTAATAAAAACTACAATCAATGAATGATTTATTACCCCAAAGTTAAATTTCCATATCAAAAATATAAAAGGTACAGATGAATAAAATGTTGGTAATAGTAATGCTGATCGCTTTGAATTTTAAATGCCCTGCACAATCAACAAAGCATAGGGTGTTTGTATTTACCGACATCAATATAGGTGGAGGTGATCCCGATGACAGGCAGTCGTTGGTTCATTTGTTTTGGCATGCTAATGAATTAGAAATTGTAGGTATCGTTCCAGACCGATGGAATGCAAAGGGAATGGAAGCCTGTCTAATGGCTGTTGATGCATATCGGAAGGACTATGAAAAATATAAATTTGCCTCTTTTGGTTTTCCGGAAGCCAAAAAGTTGGAAGAACTGCTGGCCAACGATACATCTGATGCCATCGGGCGATTATGGAAGGCAGCCGTTGCAACCAACAATCAACCCTTATATGTATTGGTATGGGGCAATATGGTCAATCTTGGCAAAGCCCTTAAACAGCATCCTGAAATAAGTGACAAAATAAGATTGATTACCATTGGCACAGGTCGTAAATATGGACCGGAGGATGAAGTTGCAGGAGAAAACTGCGATGTTCCCAATTGGAATGGTGGCGGTAGAAATGAGATATATAATGATCATCGATTTAATAAGATGTGGTGGCTGGAAATCAATTGGACGTACAATGGCATGTTTTCGGGAGAAGGCCCCAAAGAAATGTTTAAACAACTATCCGATTTTGGGGCAATGGGAGAACACATGAAATTTGTTACCAGGGACCACCCATGGGCTCAGTATTTTAGAGTAGGCGATACCCCCTCCGTTCTGTATCTTTTAGATCAATCCCACAAGCCTGACGATCCAACCCAAAGCAGTTGGGCAGGAAAATTTAAGAAACCGTTTGAACAGGAACGGCCACACTACTTCACCGATGACAATGGTATTATTCCCTGGAATTATGCTAACCCTTGCGCCAGTTGGCACCAGGTCAAGGCCATGTATTCATATAATAAGCAGACCCTCGAAAATGAAAGACCCGGAATGTATAAAGCCCTGATAGAAAAACTAGTAAAGATTTATGGGAAGTATTAATGAGCAGAAGGTAGGTAAAGAAAATAATTACCATTCCTTCAATAACCTAACTTAACGATCTGTTCTTTCTGCACAAAGCAAAAGGATAAATGCAGGCAATAAAGAAGTTGAATTGGAATAGTTCCTTTCAACAAATGGACATTGCCAAACAGAAGTTTTGAAGCCCTATACACTGGGGCATGGAAGTGGCCGTTGCCAATCCTTATTCCATTAAAAATACGGCTGTACGCCCAGCAATTTATAAGTAGACCATATGAAAAAGTATTTGCTGTTTTTTATAATTGTGCTTGTATCGGCTTCAT
>Ga0105048_10003835_pt1 | contig 24579 bp, 15 predicted proteins | sample MAT05_FD_78382 | JGI IMG/M metagenome (GOLD analysis project Ga0105048, IMG submission 78382) | Freshwater microbial communities from Lake Fryxell liftoff mats and glacier meltwater in Antarctica - MAT-05 | ecosystem: Environmental > Aquatic > Freshwater > Ice > Liftoff microbial mat | place... | reverse complement strand
GGCCAACGAGTTCGGGGATGAGCCCGAAATTTTTGACATCCTGTGGCGTCACGTATTGAAGCAGGTTTTCGCGGTCGAAAACCTCATCGGTTGATTTACCATAGCCGATCACCTGAGTATTTACGCGCCTGGCGATCACTTTGTCGATGCCGTCGAAGGCACCGCCACAGATGAAAAGGATGTTGGTGGTGTTTACTTTGACGAGTTTTTGCTCGGGGTGTTTGCGGCCGCCTTGCGGGGGCACGAGCACTTCTGCGCCTTCGAGCATTTTAAGCATCGCTTGTTGCACACCTTCGCCCGACACATCGCGTGTGATGGAAGGATTGTCCTGTTTGCGGGCAATTTTATCTATTTCATCGATGTACACGATACCGCGCTCGGCTGCTTCCACATCGTAATCGCACACCTGCAACAGACGGGAAAGAATACTCTCTACGTCTTCGCCCACGTAGCCTGCCTCGGTGAATACCGTGGCATCGACGATGGCGAAAGGCACATTGAGCATACGAGCGATGGTTTTAGCCATCAGAGTTTTGCCTGTGCCTGTTTGTCCTACGAACAAGACGTTTGATTTTTCAATTTCAACATCTTCGGCGCTGCTTTTGCTTGCCTGGCTTTTGAGGCGCTTGTAATGGTTGTAAACGGCTACGGAAAGCACCTTTTTGGCTTCGTCCTGACCGATGACATATTTGTCGAGGAAGTCTTTGATTTCGCGGGGAGGCACCAGTTTGAGCGGACCGATATACTTGCTTTTGCCCGTATTTTCCTTTCCGTGGTTTTCGGCAACAGGGCGCGCCGCACCACCATGGAGTTCCTGACTGATGATTTCCTGTGCTTTTTCAACACAAAGTTCGCAAATCTGAGCATCCATGCCCGAGATCAGTATCGTGACGTCTTCTTTGCTGCGACCGCAAAAAGAACAATTGTGCTGGGCTACCCGTCCGCGACGTATCATAGATGTTTCATTAAAAAACGGATCTTAACTTTCAAGGGTTAAACTGTTTTCACACCTGCTGGCAGGTGAGTAAACAGTTTAACCCTTGAAAATTAAGGTTATCAAAAGTTATTTTTTAGCGCGCACGTTGTTGCGGTCGAGCACCTCGTCAACCAAGCCATATTCTTTGGCTTCATCGGCGCCCATCCAATTGTCGCGGTCGCAATCCTCTTCAATTTTGGCATAGTCCTGTCCTGTGTGGTAGGAGAGGACATCGTAAAGCGACTTCTGCATTTTTTTGATGAGGCGGTAGGAAATCTCGATGTCGGATACCTGGCCCTGGGCTCCGCCCATGGGTTGGTGGATCATGACGTGGCTGTGAAACAAGCAACTGCGTTTGCCTTTGGCGCCAGCTGCGAGCAACACAGCGCCCATGGAGGCTGCAAGACCGGTGCAGATGGTGGCCACATCGGGCGCAACATACTGCATGGTGTCGTAAATGCCGAGGCCATCGATAACCGAACCGCCGGGGCTGTTGATGAACAGTTGGATGTCGCGTTTGGGATCGCTTGACTCCAGAAAAAGCAACTGGGCCTCGATGACGTTGGCAACATAATCGTTCACAGGTACGCCCATAAAGATGATGCGGTCCATCATAAGACGGCTGAATACGTCCATGGCAACCACGTTCATTTGGCGCTCTTCAATAACAGCGGGTGTAAAGGCTTGTATGTTCGGAGCGGAAATTGCAGCAGCACTGGTGACTTGAGTGTATTTCTCAAGGTGCATGCTGCTCATGCCAAGGTGCTTGGTGGCATACTTTTGGAATTCATTTTTGTCAAACATAGTTATGATTTTTAGCTAGGCAAGTATAACAACGATTCTGACATATAGTTAGTCTGATGCTGTAGAAATTAAAACAGCGGGCAGCGGGCAGTAAATTATTTTTTTATCGGTGTTCGCTGCCTGCTGCCTGCTGAATCAACTTTGTAAAATGTCGAAGATTTGGTGGAACTCTGCGGAAGGAATCGGTTTGTCAACAAGATTGACTTCGCCGCTCAGGGCTTCGTAAAGTTTGTCGTATTCGAGATCGCGGCGCACTTTGTCCACGTCCTCTTCTTTTTCCATCATACGCCCCACCGTGCTGTTGATAAGGTCGTCGGGCAAATCCACCTGGAAGTAGCTGCGTACGCGGGTACGAAACACGTCGCGCACGGCTTCCGCGTCGATGTTGATTCCGAATTGCTCGGTAAGTTTGTCACGCAGCAGCGACCAGCGGAGGTTTTCGGCAAAAGGCTCAAATTCCTCTTCAATTTGGGTAGGCGAAAGATTTTCGTTGTTGCTCGCGAGCCAGCGTTTGAGGAATGTTTCGGGCAAGCCGAAGCGGTTGAGTTCGAGCAGCCGTTTTTGGATGTCGCGCATCACGAGGGCGTTGGCGCGCATCTCGTAAAAACGTACAACGTCTTTTTTCAGGGCTTCGAGGGCTTCAGATTCGGTTTTTATTTCGGGACCGAATGTTTTTTGGAGATACTCATCCGTGAGTTCGGCAGGAGCTACGCGCGACACGTTTTCGATCACAGCTTCGAATTGGTCACCCACCTGGCGGTCGTCGCCTTCAGGCATGTTGAGGATGTATTTGCGGTACATGTCCTCTTTGGGATTGTCTTCGAGCTCACGGGCATTCAGACGAACGGTGTCGCCCTTCTTTCTCTGCAGAAATTCCTTGCGCAGCGTTTCGTTGGGGATACGGTTGACAAGGATGCTGACGGTGGATTTCAAGCCGTCTTCTTTCACGTTGTCACCTTCGAGTTCAGACATTTGGAGCGCGACAATGTCGTTTTCCAGGATATCTTCTTCCGGGTTGGTGCGTTCGCCGCCTTGTTTGCGCATGTTTTGAAGTTCTTCGGCGGCCAGTTCATCGATGTTGGCGATGGTGAGGCGATCGAAAGATTCTGACTTTCCGAGGCCACCTATGGTAAACTCGGGCACAAAGCCGATGTCGTAGTTTACAGTATACTCTGCGTCCATGTTCTCGAGTTTGGACGAGAATTGGTTTTGTTCGGGGGAGAGCAGGGGCTGTCCGAGAATGTTCAGACCGCTTTCACGCAGGTATTTGTTAAGTTCGTCGGAGAACAGGTTGTTCAGGGTTTCGCCGAAAATGCTGCTGCCGTAGAGGCGTTTGACAAAATCCATGGGCGCCTGGCCCTGGCGAAATCCTTTGATGTTGGCACGTTGACGAAACTTTTTGAGTTCGGCGTCAATTTTGGGTTTGAGTTCTTCGCGGCTTACCGATACGGTAAGCATGGCGGAGCTGTTGTCGAGGTCTTTGCGGACAACGTTGGGCATACGAGGGAACGTTTAAATTGCTCTGTGAAGTGCGGGCGGAGGGACTCGAACCCCCATGCCTCTCGGCGCCAGATCCTAAGTCTGGTACGTCTACCAATTTCGCCACGCCCGCATTACTTTCAACGGTTTTGACACCGTTTTTCCTAAAGGAGTGCAAAAGTACTGCAAATTTTGGTATTACAAAGTAGGTAAGCGACAGAAAATCCGTTAACGATCAACAAATAGATTTGGCACGCGCACCTTTTGCCTTAACTTTGTATCCTACGTATGAAGCAGCAGGAAGACATCATCAACAAACCCACCGAATCGGCGCCAGCGCTACCAGGCACCTTGAGGCCTGGCAATCAGGTTGAAGGCATGCCCATTGAGGATAAAGCCATCATTCAACGGGCTTACCGCAATTTGCTCAAATCGCTCAGCGCAACCCTGAGCAAAGTAGACCGCGAGCAAATACGCCTGGCTTTCGAAATGGCAGCCAAAGCGCACCAGGAACAACGCCGAAAATCGGGCGAGCCCTACATCCTGCACCCCATCGAGGTAGCACGTATTTGTGTGGAAGAAATAGGACTGGGCCCCACCGCCGTTGTTTGCGCCCTGCTTCACGACGTTGTTGAAGATACTGATGTGTCGCTCAAAGAAATACACGATCATTTCGGCGAACGGGTTACACTAATTGTCGACGGCCTGACCAAACTCGACAGCTTGCACGATTCCGAAAGCCCACAGGCCGAAAACCTCAGCAAGGTGCTTAAAGCGATGGTGTCGGACGTACGTGTGGTACTCATCAAAATGGCCGACCGACTGCACAACCTGCGCACCATCAAAAGCATGGCGCAGCACAAACAACTTAAAATTGCAGCCGAAACCTCCACAATTTATGCCCCACTTGCGCACCGCCTTGGTCTGTACAAGATCAAAATGGAGTTTCAGGACCTTTGTCTGAAAATTACCGAACCTGAAGATTACCATGACATCGCCGAGCAGCTTGCCCAAACAAAGCATGCCCGCGAAGTTTACATACGCGAATTTACACGGCCCATTGAACAAGGTATTGAAGAATTGGACATTCATGCACGCATTACGGGCAGGCCCAAAAGCATCTATTCGATCCGCAATAAGATCAAAACCAAACACGTCGCATTTGAAGACATTTACGACCTGTTTGCCATACGCATCATCATCGATGTGCCACCCGTTCACGAACGCCTTTCATGCTGGCAGGTTTATACACTGGTTACAGACCACTACAAGCCCATTCCGGAGCGTTTGAAGGACTGGATCACCATGCCCAAAGCCAACGGTTACGAGTCTCTGCACACCACCGTGGTAGGTCCCGAAGGCCGTTATGTAGAGGTGCAGATTCGCTCTGAACGCATGGACGAAATTGCCGAACGCGGATTTGCCGCCCATTGGAAATACAAAGGCATACGGGGCATCGGAAAAGCAGATGTGTTTGAAAACTGGCTAAATCAGGTCAGGGAAACGTTGGAAAACAACGACTCGGGCAGCGCCGTCGAGTTTTTGGCCGATTTCCAAAGCAATCTTTTCTCCGAGGAAGTACATGTGTTTACCCCCAAGGGTGAAATGAAAATTTTGCCCGAAGGCGCCACCGCACTCGATTTCGCATTCACCATCCACTCCGACATCGGGTGCACCTGCCAGGCTGTGAAAGTGAACAACCGCCTGGTACCCATCAGTTATGTGTTGAAAAACGGCGATCAGGTACAGGTGATCACCAGCAAAAACCAAAAACCTACGGAAGACTGGCTTCAATTCGCCAGTACCTCCAAAGCTAAAAACCGCATCCGTGTCGCCCTCAAGGAAGAAAAATACAAACAGGCGGATTTCGGCAAAGACATCCTTACCCGCAAACTCAACAACCTTAAAGTTTCTGTAGATGAAAATGTCGACATGCTCGCTAAGGCGTTCGGCTTTCCAAACCGCCTCGAATTCCTTAGCGCCATCCACCTCGAACAAGTCGACCTTACCGAACTCAAACGTTTCCGCCCTGACGGGCAAAAACTGGTGGAAATTGAAGAGATAGCGCACACCGAGGCGCCACAGGAATATCCCAACGAAGTACCACGTTTCAAATCGAACTTCAAGCCTGAAGTCATCATCAACGGCGAACCCGGCAATTATTATGCCTATACTTTCGCCACCTGCTGCAATCCCGTTCAAGGGGATACAATATTCGCGTTTGTGACTACCAAGGAAGGTGTAAAAATTCACCGCACCACCTGTCCGAACGCACCGTACATGCTGGCCAACTACGATTACCGCATCCTCGAAGCCGATTGGGGACAAACCGTCAAAGCCGATTTTGTGGCCAACATCGTGGTTATCGGCATCGACATCGGTCCGGGCGCCATCCACAAACTGACCGACAGTATTTCCAACATGGGCATCAACATTCGCTCGTTTTCAATCTCCGGTGAGGGTGGCTATTTCGAAGGCCGGGTAGGCCTTGTGGTAACCAACACCGACGAGCTCAACAAAGCCATGCGCTCCCTGAGAAAATTCGATTGGGTAACGAGTGTTTCCCGGATCGACTAAAGCAACACCAAACTGCCTGTGCTTAGTGTTGTCTGAATGAAGCAACAGACCAACACGTTACAAAAGAGTTAGACTGTAACGATCAATGTTGGGAAATATCGGACGAATGGTGGGAAATGGAATACTGGGTTGATTGACGAGATACGAAATACTAGATTTGAAATTGGATCAGGATTCTCGGGGCAAGTCCTGAGAATCTCGATTCAGACAAAAGGGCGGAGTGAGGGCCAAAAAAATCAAATTTCAAATCTCGTATTTCGCACCTCGTCAATCCTTCCTTCCCGCACCCTGCTAAACAAACACAACGCCCTTCACCTCAAACTTTTCCAACCCAAAGGAAGTTTCCAGCAACAACCGCCCGCTTTCATCCACACCGCGTTGGGTGGCGGTGAAAACCTGTCCATCGGGCAGGGCATAGGATGCAACTTCGTTTATCCTATATAAAGTGGCGGTGTATTCTTTGTACAATGCTTCGCGTTGTCCGGCGCGCAGCTGTAAGTAACGCCGCTCGAGGTTTTCGAAAAGGGCGTCCTGAAGGTGGTTCAAATTAAAATTCCGACCGGTTTCAAGGGCGATGGAAGTGGCTTTTTGGGAAATTTCCGATGGAAAAACGGTTTGGTTCACGTTGAGGCCGATGCCCACGACGCTCGATTGTAAACCGCTGCCGCCGATGGCGTTTTGGATAAGAACACCAGCCGTTTTCCGACCATGCACATAAATATCGTTTGGCCATTTGACGGTAACAGGGAGGTATGGGAGCAACGTGTCGCGAAGGGCAAGTGCCACAGCCATACTGAGGTAAAACTGAGCAATGGTTTCCAGCCAAACGGGGTAAAAGATCACACTAAGGGTAAGGTTTTGACTACCTTTGCTCAGCCACCGACTGCCATATTGTCCACGGCCTGCTGTCTGTGTGTCAGCCCTGACCACAGTTCCTTCGGGTGGCTTGCTTTTTGTGGTGTCTTTGTAAGCTTCGGCGATCAATTCCAACGCATGGTCGTTGGTTGACGGCAATTCGTCGAAGTGGTGGTAAACCTTTCCGGTAAAAAGTGTGTTTGCCATGTATCTTAAAAGTGAAAAGCGGAAAGCGGAACTTCAAAAGCGCTTCCTGATGTTGTCGCTCTTTGGACAAAGGAATCATTTTTTTACCTTTACACCGTTATTACAGCATAAGTACTTTTTTCACCAAACTACTGCATCCCTATTTTGAGCATCACAACGAGCCGGCGGGCTGTTAAGCGCGATAAAGAAACAGAAGAACTCAACCACCTCATCATTGAGGGTATCCGAGATAAAAAAGGCAAAAACATCGTATTACTTGATCTTCGTGAACTTGACGATGCACCTGTTGACTTTTTCATCATTTGCGAAGGTGATTCCAACGTACACGTTAAGGCAATTTCCGACAGCATTCACAAAAAGGTAAAGGAAGACCTCTTCCTAAACCCGTCGCACCTCGAAGGTTCGACGAATGCCAAATGGATCCTTATGGATTATTTCAACACCGTCGCGCACGTTTTTTACCCGGAAACAAGGGCATTTTACGAAATTGAACACCTCTGGAGCGATGCGAAAATAACCGAGTTCGCTGAAGTTTAAATTTGCCTTTCACGCTTCCTACTTTCAAGTACGACCATCCAAGCATGGAACAAGACAATAAAAGCCGCAAACGGCGCGACGACAACATGGACGACAACAAACCCAAGCGCGAGGACGAGGGCGAAAACAGCAATCTGCCCAAGTTTAGCTTTACCTGGATCTACATCCTGATCTTCCTGGCCTTGGTGGGCTTGCAGTTGGCCAAAGTTTTCGGCGAACAACGCGAAACCACCTGGGTTAAGTTCGACGAATGGGCACGACAAGGCCACGTCGAACGCCTGCTCGTGATCAACAACGAGGAAGCTTACGTGTACATTAAAAAAGACTCACTGGGCTTCGGCGACCACAAGGACATTAAACCCGACCCCAAAGCCTTCAATGCCGAACAACCCCATTATGTGTTCAACATCGGCAAACCTGAAGTGCTCGAAACCCGCCTGAAAGAACTCAATGAAGTTCTGGTGAAGGAAAAACAACCCAAAATTGTAGCGGAATACGAAAACCGCACCAATTGGACGTCTACTCTGCTCACTTACCTGTTGCCCCTGCTCATTTTTGTGGGACTGTGGCTGTTTATCCTGCGCAGGATGAGCGGCGGAGCGGGCGGACCGGGCGGACAAATTTTCAACATCGGCAAATCAAAGGCTACCTTGTTCGACAACAACCAGAAGGTGAACATCACTTTCGCCGACGTGGCCGGTCTCGACGAAGCCAAGGAAGAGGTGATGGAAATTGTGGATTTTTTGAAAAATCCTAAAAAATACACCGTCCTCGGCGGCAAAATACCCAAAGGTGTATTGCTCGTAGGCCCTCCGGGAACAGGTAAAACCCTGCTCGCCAAAGCCGTCGCCGGTGAAGCTGGCGTGCCTTTTTTCTCCATCTCTGGCTCTGATTTTGTGGAAATGTTTGTGGGTGTGGGCGCTTCACGTGTTCGCGACCTGTTCAAATCCGCCCGCGAAAAAGCACCTTGCATCATCTTCATCGATGAGGTGGATGCCATCGGCCGTGCACGCGGACGCGGCGCCTACCAGGGCGGCAACGACGAACGTGAAAATACGCTCAACCAATTGCTGGTGGAAATGGATGGCTTCCCGACCGACAAAGGCGTTATTCTTATCGCCGCTACCAACCGACCCGACATCCTCGACCAGGCACTCATGCGCCCAGGCCGTTTCGACCGCCAGATCGGCATCGGACGTCCCGACCTGAAAGGCCGCGTGCAGATATTTGAGGTTCACCTCAAACTCATCAAAATCGCCCCCGACGTCACAGCCGAGGCCCTCTCAGAAATGACTCCCGGTTTTGTGGGTGCCGACATCGCCAACGTGTGCAATGAGGCCGCGCTCATCGCTGCCCGTTTGAACAAAAAAGCGGTGGATATGGTCGACTTCAACTATGCCCTCGACAAAGTGATCGGTGGCCTTGAGAAAAAGAACAAGATCATTTCTCCAGAAGAGAAACAAATTATAGCTTACCATGAAGCCGGCCACGCCATTTGCGGCTGGTTCCTCGAGTACGCACACCCGCTCGTAAAGGTAACCATCGTGCCCCGTGGCCTCGCAGCCCTGGGCTACGCCCAGTACCTGCCCAAAGAGCAATACATCACACGCAAGGAGAAATTGCTCGACGATATCTGCATGACCCTCGGTGGCCGCGCCGCCGAATCGGTGGTGTTCGACAAAATCAGCACTGGTGCACAGTCCGACCTTGACCACATCACACGCCTGTCGTACGAGATGATCGTCAACTACGGCATGAACGAAAAGGTCGGTAACGTCTCCTACCAGTCGATGCTCAATGACAGCTACGCGCGCCCATTCTCCGAACAAACGGCCTTTGTGATCGATCAGGAAGTTAAAAACATGATCGATGAGCAATACGACCGCGCCAAAAACCTGCTGCGCGATAAACGCAAGGAACTCGACGCGCTCGCACAGGGCTTGCTGGAAAAAGAGGTGCTGCATCGCACCGACCTCGAACGCATCATCGGAAAACGTCCGTTCACCGACCCTACTCCCGGCGAAAGTCACCATGTAGAAGAAATGCCCTCGGCTAAAACGCACGAGGAAGAGGACTACCGTGATTGACCAATCCACGCATGCCGTTTAAAAACAAATGGATCATCCCAATTACTTTCGGGATGATCCATTTGTTTTTAAACTTCAAACTTTAAACCCATTATCCAACCATATCCTCCGGCCGTACCCACTGCTCAAATTCCTCAGCCGTAAGGTAGCCCAAAGCCAGCGACGACTCGAGCAGCGTAAGTCCTTCCTTGTGCGCTTTTTGAGCAATTTCAGCAGCTTTGTAGTACCCTATTTTGGTGTTTAGGGCAGTGACAAGCATCAGTGAGTTGTTCACATGTTTGCGGATGTTGTCGCGAAGGGGCTCAATGCCCACGGCGCATTTGTCGTTGAACGAAACACAGGCTTCGCCAATGAGACGCGCCGAATGCAGGAAGTTGTAAATCATCATCGGCTTAAACACGTTGAGCTCGAAATGACCGTTTGAGCCGCCGATGTTGATGGCTACGTCGTTGCCCATCACCTGCGCTGCCACCATCGTGAGCGCTTCGCACTGCGTAGGATTCACCTTGCCAGGCATGATGGACGAGCCGGGTTCGTTGTCAGGAATATGAATTTCACCGATGCCGGAACGTGGCCCGGACGACAACATCCTGATGTCGTTGGCGATTTTCATCAGGCTCACAGCGGCGGTTTTCAAGGCGCCATGGGATTCCACAATACCGTCGTGGGCGGCCAGGGCTTCAAATTTGTTGGGAGCAGTTACAAGAGGCAGTCCGCTCAAAGCAGCAATGTGGCGCGCTACGTTTTCCGAATACCCAGGAGGCGTGTTGATGCCCGTACCCACGGCCGTGCCGCCGAGTGCGAGTTCACTGAGGTGGGCAAGGGTGTTCCGGATGGCGCGTAGGGCGTGGTCGAGTTGGGCAACATAACCTGAAAACTCTTGACCAAGCGTAAGCGGCGTGGCGTCCATGAAGTGGGTGCGGCCTATTTTCACCACATCCATAAAAGCTTCCGATTTGGCGCGCAGGGAGTCGCGCAGCTTTTCAATACCGGGCATGGTCACCGTTTCCAACATGTGGTAAGCGGCGATGTGCATGGCAGTAGGAAAGGTGTCGTTGGACGATTGCGATTTGTTCACATCGTCGTTCGGGTGTACGAACTTTTGTTCGTCGGTAAGCTGGCCGCCGTTGAGCACGTGGGCGCGGTAGGCAATCACCTCATTGGCGTTCATGTTGCTTTGGGTGCCCGAACCGGTTTGCCACACCACGAGCGGAAACTGATCGTCGAGTTTGCCCTCCAGAATTTCGTCGCAAACACGGCCGATGAGGTCGCACTTTTCTTTGGGCAATAAGCCTGCCTCAAAATTGGTTATGGCAGCGGCTTTTTTCAAAATCGCGAAGGCGCGGATGATTTCCAGCGGCATGCGGTTGGTGCTGCGGGCGATGTTGAAATTGTCGATGGAACGCTGTGTTTGGGCGCCCCAGTACACGTGAGCAGGTACCTGAACCTTGCCCATGGTGTCTTTTTCAATGCGGAATTCCATGGTATGGTATTTATGGCTGGTTTGAAAAAGGCAATGGACCTTTTGCGCCGCAAAGGTACCATCGCAGCACCAAAAGCGTTTACCTGAAATACCCTTTTCACAACAGCTTTTTTTCCAAAGAAAAAGATATTTAAGTTTGCCGTACGAACAACAAGCCCCGGCCGTTGTTCCATTTTAATGCTCCAGTCTTTCGCTGGGATAAACCATCAACCAACAAATCCCACAATCCGCTGGGATAAACCAAAGACAATATGTTTACACTTCCCAACTTGCCGTACGACACGGCCGCCCTCGAACCCCACATCGATGCGCGCACCATGGAAATCCACCACGGCAAACACCACGCCGCCTACGTCAACAACCTCAACGCAGCCCTCAAGGATACAGAACACGAAGGCAAAAGCCTGGAAGACCTGATGTCCATGATGTCCAAACTTCCCATGGCCGTGCGCAACAATGGCGGCGGACACTGGAACCACAGCTTTTTCTGGGAAATCATGGCCCCCAATGCAGGCGGCAAACCCACCGGCAAACTCGCAACTCAAATCGACAGTGATTTTGGCTCGTTCGAAGAATTTCAAAAACAGTTCGCACAGGCCGGCGCAACACGTTTTGGCTCAGGATGGGCCTGGCTTTGCTTGGGCGATGACGGCAAACTTTTTGTCACCTCCACCCCCAACCAAGACAATCCGCTGATGGACCTTGCCGAGAAAAAAGGCACCCCCATCCTTGGATGCGATGTGTGGGAACACGCCTATTACCTGCACTACCAGAACCGCCGTCCGGATTACCTGGCCGCATGGTGGAATGTGGTGAACTGGGAAAAGGTAGCACAGAAAATGTAACCTTACCTTTTCGGGCAGTTTGAGTATAAAAGACAGGGGTCGGCGCGATGCGCCGACCCCTGTCTTTTATACTTGTCTGGATGGTTTACTTTAAGGCATCTTCGAATAAACTGCCTGCAAAAACTCGTGCTTCGTATTGTCGTTCAAAAATTTGCCCGAATACTCGGCCGTGATGGTGCTCGCTCCATGGTGTTCTACACCGCGAGCCTGCACACACATGTGTTTGGCGTCGATGTACACTGCTACATCGTCGGTGTTCAATGCCTTTTTCAGTTCTTCAGCTATTTGCATGGTGAGGCGTTCCTGAACCTGTGGACGACGGGCGTAAAAATCGACGATACGGTTGAGCTTTGACAAACCTACCACACGGCCGTTGGGGATGTACGCTACATGGGCTACGCCGAAAATGGGTTGAAAATGGTGTTCGCAGGTGCTTTGCAGCGGAATGTTGCGTTCCACCACCAGGCGACGGTAGCTGTACTTATTTTCGAAAGTGGTAACGGCAGGTTTGTTGGCGGGATTGAGTCCACGAAAAATTTCCTGAACGTACATTTTAGCCACGCGGCGTGGGGTGCCTTGCAGGCTGTCATCGGTGAGATCTAACCCTAAAATATCCATTATTTCGGCGAAATGCTCCGAAATCTGTTCAATTTTTTCGCCGTCGGTCAACGTAAAAGCGTCTTCGTGTAAAGGCGTATCTTCTGACGTAGCGACGTGCATATCGCCATAATCGTCGGATTCGTGAAAATCGTGACGGCTGTGGCCGTTCAACGTAAGGTCAACCATGGTTGGTGTGTTGTTTGATTTAAATACATTAAACACAGCCTGGCTTGGTTTGTTTAATGTTTTCAAAAAATATTGAAAATTGATTAAACAGAAAACAGTCGACAGTCGGTAATCGGCAGTCGACAGTTAACTGTCGACTGCCGACTTTTTTCATCCTTTCACATATTGCACTTGCGCCGAAAACTTCACTTCGTCGGAAACCACAGCGCCGCCGGCCTCGGTCATAGCATCCCAGGTAAGACCAAAGGATTTGCGTTTAATTTTGCCTTCCACTTCAAAGCCGGCCTTTATGTTGCCGTAGGGGTCTTTGGCAACGCCACCGAATTCAACATCAAGGGTAATGGGTTGGGTTACGTCGCGGATGGTAAGGTCGCCGGTGAGCTCAAATGTACCATCGTCGGTTTTTTTCAAACCGGTTCCCTTGAACGTGATTTTTGGAAATGCGTCGGCGTTGAAAAAGTCGTCGCCGCGCAAGTGGTTATCGCGGGCTTCAACACCCGTATTGATGGTATTGGCTTCGATGGTGAAGTCGATGTTGGCGTCGGTAAAATCATCCGTGCCGGACGTGAAACTCGATGCGAAGCTGCCGAATTTGCCGGTAACATTGGAGATGACGAGGTGGCGTACTTTGAAGCTTACTTCAGAGTGTGCGGGGTCGAGTTGCCAGGTTGTGTTTGCCATAATATTGCGTTGATTTAGTTGGTTGATGTAACCCTAAAACAACGGTTTTTAAAAACAGTTGTAGCAACACTTAAATTCTTTACCTTTATTTTAAAAAAAATCTCTTTCCTTTATTTTAAAACTTCAATAAAATCTGGAAGGTTTGCAAACTTAATGCCCCCGATGTTGGCAACCCCATTTCATCTTGTTTTGAATGGCCTGTTGATTGAGTGCACGAGGTCATAAATCGACGCATTTCCCATTTTTTTTACTGAAATGGCCTATCTTTGCACCACCAAAACCAAATTCTATTCTGTAAAAAAGCGGTTTTTCAACCCATGGGTGTTCAATCGCGCTGTTATGGAACATTCTCCCAACCTTCGGACCATTCCGGTCTTCTTACCCGGCGTGTCCAAACTCAGATAAACGGCCCGTACATGCAAAATCCAACGCCCTACCAACCCAAGAACAACGTCCGTATTGTTACTGCAGCCAGCTTGTTCGACGGGCACGACGCGGCCATCAACATCATGCGCCGGATCATGCAATCGAGCGGCGCCGAAATCATCCACCTTGGGCACAACCGCTCGGTGGACGAAATTGTCAACTGCGCCATCCAGGAAGACGTTCAGGGCATTGCGATTACCTCCTACCAGGGCGGCCACATGGAGTACTTCAAATACATGTACGACCTGTTGAACGAACGCGGCTCCGGCCACATCAAAATTTTTGGCGGCGGCGGCGGCACCATTCTGCCCTCAGAAATCGAAGAACTTCAAGCTTTCGGCATCACCCGCATTTACCACCCCGACGACGGACGCCGGCTCGGTCTGCAGGGCATGATCAACGACGTTTTGCAGCAGTGCGACTACCCCCTCGGTTTCACACTCAACGGCGAGATCAACCACGTTCGCGAAAAAAATGCCGGCGCCATCGCCCGTCTCATCACAGCGGCCGAAAACAATCCGGAAGTTTTTGAAAAAGACATTCTTCCGCAAATCCAACAGTCCACCAACAACGACCAACAAACTACCCCGGTGCTTGGCGTAACCGGTACGGGTGGCGCCGGAAAATCGTCGATGGTGGACGAACTCGTACGCCGCTTCTTGCTCGACCAGCCCGACAAAACCATCGCCATCGTATCGGTGGACCCCTCGAAGCGCAAAACGGGCGGCGCCCTGCTCGGCGACCGCATCCGCATGAACGCCATCAACCACCCCCGCGTGTACATGCGCTCCCTGGCCACCCGCCAAAGCAACCTTGCCCTTTCGAAATACGTACACGCGGCAGTTGACATCCTCAAAGCCGCCCAATTCGACCTCATCATCCTCGAAACAAGCGGCATCGGACAAAGCGACACCGAAATTGTAGATCACAGCAACCTGAGCTTTTATGTGATGACGCCCGAATTCGGCGCCGCCACCCAGCTCGAAAAAATCGATATGCTCGATTTCGCCGACGTGATCGCCATCAACAAGTTCGACAAACGCGGCGCCCTCGACGCCCTGCGCGATGTACGCAAACAAGTGCAACGCAACCGCAACGCCTGGACCACCCCCGTAGACGAGATGCCCGTGTTCGGATGCATCGCCTCACAATTCAACGATCCCGGCGTAAACCAACTCTACCGCCGCATCATCGACCTGCTCGGTGAAAAAGGTTTCTCAGGCTTCTCCACCAACTTCATGGCGAGCGATGAGATGTCTGAAAAAATCTACATCATTCCACCCCAACGCACACGTTACCTGAGCGAAATCAGCGAAAACAACCGCAAATACGACGATTGGGTGATCAAACAAGCAGGCATCGCCCGCAAATTGTTCGGCATGCAACAAACAGTACTTGCACTTGGAGGTGCCGATGTGATGGATGACATGGGCAGTTCCGGCCAAAGGCCCGACTTTAGCTCACCCAACCAGTCGGAAAGCCTGATTGCAGAACTCATCTCCACCTTCAATCGCCTGCTTAAAGACCTCGACCCACACAACCTCGATACGCTTAAAGGCTGGGAAGCAAAGAAAAACAGCTACACCGCCGAAGAATTTGTGTACCAGGTACGCGGCAAGGACATCCGCCTGAAAACACACACCGAAAGCCTCAGCCATACCAAAATACCCAAGGTGGTGCTGCCCAAGTACCACGACTGGGGCGATATCCTTACCTGGTGCCTCCAGGAAAATGTTCCTGGCGAATTCCCCTACACGGCCGGCGTATTCCCGTTCAAACGCCAGGGCGAAGATCCCACGCGTATGTTTGCCGGCGAAGGTGGCCCCGAACGTACCAACCGCCGTTTCCACTATGTGAGTATCGGCATGCCGGCCAACCGCCTAAGCACGGCTTTTGATTCGGTGACTTTGTACGGCGAAGATCCCGACTACCGCCCAGACATTTATGGAAAAATCGGCAACTCGGGCGTATCGGTTTGCTGCCTCGACGACGCCAAAAAACTGTACTCCGGTTTCGACCTCTGCGAACCAAAAACATCGGTGTCGATGACCATCAATGGTCCGGCCGCTACCATCGCCGCGTTTTTTATGAACGCCGCCATCGACCAGCAATGTGAAAAATACATCCTCGCCAACGGTCTGGAAGCCGAAGCGGAAGCCAAACTGAAGGCCAAATACGAAAACCAAGACCTCGAACGCCCGCGCTACCGCGGCCCTTTACCCGAAGGCAACAACGGTCTGGGACTGATGCTGCTCGGCATGACCGGCGACGAAGTTTTACCGCCCGATGTGTATGCAGGCATCAAGGCCCATGCCCTGAGCAGCGTGCGCGGTACCGTACAGGCCGATATTTTGAAGGAAGACCAGGCCCAAAACACGTGCATTTTCAGCACGGAATTCAGTTTGCGCGTAATGGGCGACGTACAACAATACTTCATCGACAACCGGGTGCGCAACTTCTATTCGGTGTCCATTTCTGGCTACCATATTGCCGAAGCCGGCGCAAACCCCATCAGTCAACTCGCTTTTACCCTTGCCAACGGTTTTACTTTTGTTGAATACTACCGCAGCCGGGGAATGAGTGTCGACGATTTTGCGCCCAACCTGTCGTTCTTCTTTTCCAATGGCACCGACCCCGAGTACGCAGTCATCGGGCGTGTTGCCCGTCGCATCTGGGCCAAGGCCATGAAACGCCTTTACGGCGCCAACGAGCGCAGCCAGATGCTGAAATACCACATCCAAACCTCAGGCCGCTCCCTCCATGCTCAGGAAATCGCTTTCAACGACATCCGCACAACCCTTCAGGCGCTTTACGCCATTTACGACAACTGCAATTCTCTGCACACCAACGCTTACGACGAGGCCATTACCACACCCACCGAAGAATCGGTGCGCCGTGCCATGGCCATCCAACTCATCATCAACCACGAGCTTGGATTGTCGAAAAACGAAAATCCGCTGCAAGGCGCTTTCATCATCGAAATGCTGACCGACCTGGTGGAAGAAGCCGTACTTACAGAGTTTGACCGCCTCACCGAACGCGGCGGCGTACTCGGCGCCATGGAAACCATGTACCAGCGCGGTAAAATCCAGGAAGAAAGCCTTTACTACGAAACAATGAAACACACCGGCGAACTGCCCATCATCGGTGTCAATACCTTCCTTTCCAAAGATGGATCGCCTACCATCACGCCTTCTGAAGTGATCCGTGCTACGGAGCAGGAAAAACAAGAGCAAATCCAGACGCTGCAACAATTGCACGCAAAGAACCCGGATGGCGCCATCCAAGCCTTGCGCAAACTTCAAAGGGCTGCCATCAACAATCAAAACCTTTTCAATGAACTGGTGGAAGCCGTGAAATTGTGCTCCCTTGGACAGATTACCCGCGCGCTGTATGAGGTGGGAGGGCAATACCGGAGGAACATGTAATTCTACTCCTGAAAAGCAAGGGGGGCTTGTTGTTCGTGCCGATGGCACAAACAGCAAGCCCCCTTATTTTTCAGGAGTCTGTTAAACCACAAGTAGAGCAGACTGCTTAACGGTAAAGTATTTACCCAATAAAAGTTGAAATTCAGCACTCCACATTTCGCAATCCGCATTCAAAACGCGAACCCAACGTTCACGTACGCGCTGAATTTTCCTGTTTGGTCGCTGTATTGTCCACTGAACTCGATGGGTCCGAGTCCGGTGGTGTAACCGGCGGTAAGGGCGTAACCGGATAGGAAATCCTGCACCTGAATAATTTCGTTGCGGCTTACAAAATTGTGCACCAGACCGTTTGCTCGTGCGGTGAGGTGCAGGTTTTTGGTCAAACTGTAACGGAGGCCCAGTTGCAAAGCGGCGACACTTGGTGTAAATAAACTTCCGTGTGGTAGTCCTGCGAAAACAACTTGGTTACGGTATAAGCGTGTGAGTCCGCCAATGTTGAAATCGTTGGTTAGGCGTTGTTTGTAATTGAAGTTGGCGCCGGCTTGCATGAGCCCTTGGAAAGTGAACCTTCCTTTCATGGGCTTGTACCATTCCCAGGAAAAAAAACCGCGTGGGAAATTGTTGTACGCGATGCCAAGTGAATCGAGGTTGGTGATGTTTTCGCCCAAAGTTTGGTAATCCAAATTGGGGAATTGCTTGAATACGTAGCTCACTTCAGCGTCCAGGCGCATGCCGCTTTTGGCATAAGCATGCGCGTCGAGGGTGTGGTACCGGTAGTACAACGGTGCGGAATACTGTGTAAGTTGGCCTTTAAGATCGAGTTGCGATTCGATGATGGATTTGTATTTTATGTTTTCGGCGCGTAGGCCGCCGCCGATGGTGAAACGCCTTTTGTTTGAATATTGCATGGCAAGATCGCCGGCGAAATAAGTTTGCCTGAACAATCCCTCCTCATTCAATTTCTGGAAATTGGTAAACTCAAAACGTTCAAACTGCAACCGGGAAACCTGCGCCCATTGATGACGTTTTCCCACCAGTTGAATGTACTCGGCCCGGGCCCTTAAGTTTTCGCTCAGGTTGACACTTAGCATGCTCCGTGAATTGTGCGTGAGCAAGTTTCTGCTTGTGAGGTTTGCTATGAGCGCGATGGAGCTGAATGAGTTGTAATGGATGCCCATTTTTACAAAAGTGGCAGGATTTTCAATGATGTCAAATACAAGGCGGGCACCACCGTCGGATACGGGTTCGATGTTGTAAAGTATCCTTTCGAAATACCGCGTGCCAAAAACCCTTCGGATGCGTTCAGACAAGCTGGACATGGCCATGGTTTTTCCCTTAACCAATCCAGTCATTTGTTGAAAAAACATCATTGTGGTACGTTCCAATCCATGAACCACCACTTCGGAAATGTAAATGGAATCGTTGAGTCCGGTCAGGCGTTTGCGGGGTTCAGGTTTGCCGTAAATGGCATCCAGCGAGTCGGCCAGATGTTTGAAAAAAGGATACATCTCACGGCCTTTAACGATGCCCTCTCCCATGATGAGGTTGCCACTGGAAAAACTCGCGGCACTGAAGCCTTTGAGCGGATGTTCGATGTAGACATTGCACTGCGACACCTCTTCGCTATGCTGCAAACCATCGGCCAAAAACATCACCTGCATGAGAATGGAAGTCACGTCGGTCACTTCATCCTCTTGCATCAAACCACTTGACACACTGCTGCCGATGATGAAATCAGCCCCCAAATCTTTGAGCTCGCGCACCGGAAAATTGTGCACGATACCTCCATCAACGAGTTTACGTCCACCAATTTCAACCGCCGTAAATACGGTGGGTATCGCCATGCTTGCCCGTACGGCCGTAACGAGGCTGCCCGAATCCAGAACCACCGCCTCGCCGGTTGCAATGTCGGTTGCAATACACAAAAACGGTATGGGAAAATTGTTGAAATCCGTAATGTTGTAAGCCGGCGAAAAGATCTCGGCAAGTTTGATCCAAAGCTCCTGCCCTTCGAGCACACCTGTGGGTAGCCTCAAACCGTTTTTATCCCAGGCCAGTTCAATTGGATATTTGCCGTACTCTTCCTTTTCCTCCATGATGAGCGAACGCAGGGCCGTCTGGTTGGATAGCAAAATGTTCCAGTCAATCTCCCGCGCCAGAGTTTCAATCGAATCGGCACTGTATCCAATGGAATACAAACTGCCAACGATGCTGCCCATGCTGGTTCCGGTTACGTAATCTATTTTCAACCCCGCCGAATCAATGGCTTTGAGCACACCCACGTGGGCCAGTCCCTTGACGCCGCCGCCACTAAGCGCAAGGCCGATTTTGGGACGGGTTTGGGCAGATAGCAGACAAGTTAAACAAATGCAAAAGAAGAGAAGGCTATTTTGCTTCATAAAAGGGTCCCAATTGAATGGTTTCAAGAAGAAAGTCGCAAATTAAGTGTTTTGTATTTGCTCTTTACTTCAAACTTTAACATTTGAATTTGCATCCATTCTGTAATACGCAGGTCTTTCACCTTGTCTTTGTTTACTACGTTCATCGTTCAGGAACAGAACTTCATCCGGCGTCAAGTATTGTTTATCTTAAGGTAGCTGTTAAAATCATGTTCTGTGCATTGCATAATACTTAAAATGCCCATACCTTTGCCCTGCTTCTGAACGAAATCAAATTGAAAAACAAAGACCTGTCTTGCTATGAAAACAACCTTCTTCCTGTGTGTAGCCCTGTTGGGCTACTTTTCCCCGACTTTTGCCGCCAACCTGCGCGGCACCGTACAACAAGCCGACGGCAAACCCGTAGAGTTTGCCACAGTCATGCTTTACCAAAGTTCCGACAGCACGCTCGTTAAAGGCGCCATTACCGATGCTTCCGGACATTACCTGCTCGAAAACATCCAAAGCGGTTCGTATTACCTCGTAGCCGGCATGGTGGGCATGGGCAACGGCTCCGTACCCTCCGTTACCATCAACGGCGAAGCCGAATTTGAAGTGCCTGTCCTCACGCTCCAGGAAAACAGCCAAACCCTAAGTACCGTTGATGTGGTGGCCCGCAAACCCGTGATTGAAGTGAAGGCCGATAAAACCATCATGAACGTTGAGGACAACATCAACTCGCAAGGACAAAACGCCCTCGAATTACTGAAAAAAGCTCCCGGCGTAACCATCGACAACAACGACAACATTGGTATGCGTGGCAAAAACGAAGTGCGCATCCAGGTCGACGGCCGCGAAGTGCGCATGGATTCGCGCGACCTTGCCAACCTGCTCAAATCCATGCGCGCCGAGGAAATCGCCTCCATCGAGCTCATCACCAACCCGTCCGCCAAATACGACGCCTCGGGCAACGGCGGCATCATCAACATCAAAACCAAAAAGAACAAAACGGTGGGCACCAACGGCTCCGCTGGCGGCGAAGCCATTTTTGGAGAAACTTTGAAAGAGGGCGGAAACTTCGCCCTCAACCACCGCAACGAAAAATTCAATGTGTTCGGCAACTACAACAACCACTTCGGAAGCTGGCACAACACCATCGATTTGTACCGCGAACAATCGGGCAAAATCTTTGACCAAAAATCAAAATCCGAAGACAACAACAACAACCATTCGGGCAAAGTCGGCGCCGATTTTTTCCTCAACAGCAAAAATACCCTCGGCTTCATCGTTGACGGGCGCATCGCCCAGGGACCCGTGGAAAACCATTCGCGCACCGAAATTTTCTCCCTCGACGACCCAAACCAACTCGACTCGGTACTCGTTGCCTCCAACCGCCAGCCGCAGAACCGCCGAAATTTCAATTTTAACCTCAATTACCGGTACGCCGACACAACGGGCCGTGAACTAAGCGTCGACCTCAACCGCGGCGGCTACCGTTTCCGTGCCGACTCCTACCAGCCCAACTACTACATGGACCCCATGGAAGCAGTCGTTTTGTCAGAAAACATCTACCGCAACAACACCCCCACCGACATCGACATGACCATTGGCATGATCGACTACGAACAAAACCTCTGGAAAGGAAAATTCGCCACAGGTTACAAATTCACCCACGTACTTACCGACAACCTGTTCGAGTTTTACAACGTAGAAGACGGTGTGCCTGTTTACAACATCGAACTCAGCAACCAATTTGTTTACAATGAAAAGGTGAACGCCGCTTACGTAAACTACAACCGTCAGGTGAAAAAATGGGGTTTTCAAACCGGTTTGCGCGCCGAATACACCGACTGGAGCGGCGACCTCACCAGCGAAAAACCGGACAACGACCAAATGAACAGCAACGAATACCTCAGTCTGTTCCCCAGCGCTGCCGTGACGTACAACCTGAATGACAAAAACACCTTCAACCTTACGTACAGCCGCCGCATCGACCGTCCGAACTACCGCGACCTGAATCCGTTTGAAGAGAGGCTCGATGAACTGGCCTACAAAAAAGGCAACCCGTTCCTGCGTCCGCAGTTTACCAACAGCATCGAGCTTACCCACACGTTTATGGGCATGATGAACACCACGCTTGGTGTGAGCCGCACCAACGACATGTTTACGGAGATTATCGACACCTCGGAGGGCAACCGCACCTACCTGACCCAGGAAAACATTGCGCTTCAAAACAACATTTCACTCACCATCGGCGCTCCCATCCCCATTGCCAAATGGTGGGAAGGTTACGTCAGCGTTACGGGCTACATGAATGCCTTTGAAGCTGAATTCCGTCCGGGCTTTTCGGTGGACGAGCAATTCACTTCCATGAACGCCTACATGGAACACACCCTGCGCTTGCTTAAAGGATGGTCGTTCCAAATTTCCGGTTGGTACAATGCGCCCGCCATTTGGGGTGCGGTGTTCCGCAGTAAGGCCCAGGGCGCCATGGATGTTGGTGTTAAAAAACAACTTTTCGACGGCAAAGCCACCGCCAGCGTTTCGTTTGGCGACGTGCTTGGCACTGCCAACTGGAAAAGTGTGAACGATTTTACCCCCGGACTCTACATGCGCGGTCAGGGCAGGTGGGAAAGCCAGACCATCCGCTGCAACTTCACCTACCGTTTCGGTAACAACAACGTGAAAGACGCCCGCCAGCGCAAAACAGGCTTGGAAGACGTAAACAAACGTTTGGGCAATTAGTCTTAACCTGGATTTATGGGACTTTAAGATTGGGATTTTACTGGGATGGAGGGATTTGGATGATTGGATTGGATTCCCAGCCTTAGAGCTTGTTTTTCAACCAAAACGTTCCGATGCATTCAACTTTGACAGAAGCACTTACCCTATTTTCCGTCAAAGTTTGATTTGGTTTTTTCGGAAAAGCCCCCGTCGATGGAAATCGTTGGGGGTTTTTTTGTTGTTGGTTGAATCAGCCGCAGACGGCGTATACTCCGGAGCTCCATTTCGCGTGTAGCGCGCATGCCCTCCGGAGCTCCAGCTCCGGAGCACTCTACGTGCGCTTTACCCACAATATTTCCGTTACAAGCACAGCATATTGCTCGACATAGCGTACTCCAGAGCTGGAGCTCCGGGGTACATGTGCGTTGCGCGCGTGCTGTTGGTGCACCGAAGTGCCCTACGGAGCTGGAGCTCCGGAGTACTTGCAGCCTGCGGCTGTTGCGTAGAACAATGTATCTTTGCTTTATGCAAAACGACTTTGAACTTCAAACATCAGACCTCGGAGAACATTCCGAAGCGGAGTTGCTTGAGCTGATTGCCGTGCGCGTGGCAGCCATGCTGGCAACCCAACCCGAATACCTCATGAGCTTGCTGTACCGTTTGGATGTTTTGGAGTCGAAAATCCTTCCCGTCATGCATCCAGGGGCGCCGGAACCGGTGAACTACGGATTGGCCCGGCTCATCCTCGAGCGCCAACTGCAACGACTGAAAACCAAAGAAACCATCAAACCCGAACCGCTGGAAGATTTGGAGGGTTGGGAATGGTGAAATTTCAATTTAGAAAGAATATAATTTTGTAAACAAGCGCCCTTTTTTGTTTGTTTAAAATATTCATTGGTCAATAAGGGCGTTTTACCTTAAATTTGCACCCAGTCTTTTTCCTAAATCAAGATACAACCATGCAAGAAAACGGCACTGCCAGCGCCCATACGCCACACACGGCCCGCGAGGACCGCTACCAGCACCACGACTACTACCTCGTCGACGATCTGCTGCAACCCGAACACCTGCTCGCCCGCGACGCTGTACGCGAATGGGTGAAAGCTGAAGTGAGTCCCATCATTGAAGACTACGCCAACCGCGCAGCTTGCCCCACGCACCTGTTCAAAGGTCTCGGTGAAATCGGCGCTTTCGGCCCTTCGCTTCCCGCCGAATACGGCTGCGGAGGCATGGACGAGATCGCTTACGGCATAATCATGCAGGAACTCGAACGCGGCGACTCGGGCATACGCTCCATGGCTTCCGTACAGGGTTCTCTGGTGATGTACCCCATTTACAAATTCGGTAGCGAAGAGCAAAAGAAACACTACCTGCCCAAACTCGCCAAAGGGGAGTTGATTGGCTGCTTCGGTTTGACCGAACCCGACCACGGCTCCAATCCTGCCGGCATGGTTACCAACCTAAAAGACGACGGCGACAGCTACATCCTTAATGGCGCCAAAATGTGGATTACCAACTCGCCGGTGGCCGACATCGCCGTGGTGTGGGCCCGCGACGAAGAGGGTAAAATCCGAGGCTTGATCGTGGAAAAAGGCATGAAAGGTTTTTCGGCGCCTGAAATCCACGGCAAATGGTCGCTGCGCGCCAGTGTGACCGGCGAACTGGTGTTCGAAGACGTGCGTGTACCCAAAAAGAACGTGTTCCCTCTGGTGAACAGCATGCGCGGTCCACTCACCTGCCTCACCAAAGCCCGCTACGGCATCGCCTGGGGCGCCATTGGTGCGGCGCTCGATTGCTACGATTCGGCCCTGCGCTATTCCAAGGAGCGCGAACAGTTTGGAAAACCAATCGGCGCTTTTCAGCTGACACAGAAAAAACTGGCCGAAATGATCACCGAAATTACCAAGGCCCAACTGTTGGCCTGGAGGCTCGGCACCTTGGCCAACGAGGGCAAAATGACTTCGGCACAGGTTTCCATGGCCAAACGCAACAACGTACAGATGGCCATCGAAGTGGCTCGGGAAGCACGACAGATCCACGGCGGTATGGGTATCACCAACGAATACCCCATCATGCGCCACATGATGAACCTGGAATCGGTGATCACCTACGAGGGTACCCACGACATCCATTTGCTCATTACCGGACACGATATTACTGGTTTGGAGGCGTTTAAATAATCGTTTATCCTGACACCAACAGCTTAGCCACACCCACCAGCCGGCCTCCGGAGGCGTTTACTTGCACAATGTACGTCCCCGGAGGCCAGTTGGTGGTATCCAGGTAAGCCATTTCGACCGAAGGAT
>Ga0105048_10003834_pt1 | contig 24580 bp, 23 predicted proteins | sample MAT05_FD_78382 | JGI IMG/M metagenome (GOLD analysis project Ga0105048, IMG submission 78382) | Freshwater microbial communities from Lake Fryxell liftoff mats and glacier meltwater in Antarctica - MAT-05 | ecosystem: Environmental > Aquatic > Freshwater > Ice > Liftoff microbial mat | place... | reverse complement strand
TGCTCGCCACCCTCACCATCCACCTGCACCTGCCCACATGTGCCTCGCTCAAAGAAAAGCGCGGACGGATCAAGCCGCTTATTTCACGTTTGCATCGTGAATTTAATGTCTCTGTCGCAGAGATGGATTTGCAGGACGCATGGCAGGAAGCCGTGATTGGCTGCGCGATGATCAATTCTGACGCGGTGACGTTAAGACAGTCTCTGCAAAGTGTGGCAAAATGGGTGGAAGCAAATTGGGAAGATGGTCAGGTTATTGACGAAAAAATCGAAATTATTTAAACACAAAGGACACGAAGTACACAAAGTTTTAAACCTTCGTGCCCTTTGTATACTTCGTGGTTAGAAAAAGGAGACACAATGGATTTAAAACTCAAAGACAAACGCGCACTCGTCACAGGCTCCTCTCGCGGATTGGGCTATGCCGCCGCGCTGGCTTTGGCGAAAGAAGGCTGCAAAGTCGCCATCAATGGACGGGATGAGGCGAAGATCAAAATTGCTGCGGAAAAGATGAGCAAGGAAACAGGTAGTCAAGTGATAGGCCTTGTTGGTGACGTGAGTTTACCTGACGCCCCTTCAAAATTAATTCAACAAACAGCCGAAGCCTTTGGCGGGTTGGATATTCTCATCACCAATGCGGGCGGACCTCCGTCTGGCTCGATTGATTCACTCGATGAAGCCGCGTGGCAAAAAGGTGTGGATTCGTGTTTGATGGCGCATGTGCGCTTGATAAAAGCGGCGCTGCCATATTTGCGAAAATCAGATTCAGCCAGCATTCTCACAATCACTTCGATGTCTGTCAAACAGCCGATTGCAAATTTATTGTTATCCAATAGCATCCGCATGGCGGCGATTGGATTAACCAAATCGCTGGCGCTGGAACTCGGCCGGGAAGGGATTCGTGTCAACTCGATTCTTCCAGGCTGGACGGAGACGGAACGTGTCACAGAGTTGATGACTGCCCGGGCAACAACGAACAACTCAACGGTTGAGGAAGAGACGCGCAAACAGTCGGAGTTGAGTCCGCTTGGGAGGTTGGGTCAACCTGAAGAGTTCGCAAATGCCGCGGCGTTCCTCGTCTCCCCTGCTGCTTCGTATATCACAGGCGTGATGTTGAACGTGGACGGCGGAATGTATAAAGGCACGTTGTAACGTTTAAACGTATGAACGTGTAAACCCAAAGGAGAAAACCATGAATGAACAAAATGAAAAAATATGCTTGAATTGCAACCGCACAGATGAAAAAGTGCCGCTACTCAGTATGTCCTTCAAAGGCGCGGATAAATACATTTGCCCGCAATGCCTGCCCGTTTTGATTCACAAGACACAGCAGCTTGCAGATAAATTACCGGGCGTCGAGATCGCCCCGCCTGCGGATCACTAACTACATGAATAAATTATCGCGTCTTACCCGCAACTCATTGATCATCGCGTTCTTTTTCTTAATCGATAAGGCGCTGGCCTTCGTTCGCGCGGGTATCATTTCACGACAATATTCAGGCTCCGTGCAATTGCTGGATACATTCAACGCCGCAAACAATTTACCTGATGTACTGTTCGCGCTCATCTCGGGCGGCGCACTGGCAATGGCATTCATTCCATTGCTGACAGAATATCTCACCACCAAAGACCGCGCCGCTGCATGGGATTTATTTTCACGCGTGGCGAATGTTGCGTTTTTAGTAACAGGCTCCATCGCGATTTTGATCGCGATCTTCGCCCAGCCCATCGTGGATGCGAAACTGGGCATCGCGCCCGGCTTCGATCAGGAACAACGTACTCTGCTTGCAGAGTTAATGCGTTTGAATTTGATTGGCACGGTTATCTTTTCGGTCAGTGGTTTGGTGATGGCATCCCTTCAGGCGAATCAACATTTTATCTTTCCCGCCATTGCGCCCAGCATGTATAACGTCGGTCAGATCTTCGGTGCGATCTTTCTTGTGCCGCGTTACGGCGTACATGGATTGGTATACGGCGTCATTATCGGCGCGACACTGCACCTGTTGATTCAAATACCGATGCTTTTTAAGTTTGGCTTCCGTTGGACTCCATCTTTGAATTTGCGTCATACGGGTTTGATCGAAGCTTTGAAATTAATGGCGCCGCGTTTATTAACCATGGGCGGAATTCAACTCATTGTTTTGGCACGCGATAATCTGGCATCACGCCTCGATCAGGTCGGCGCGGTCACTTCACTCACCTACGGCTGGATGATCATGCAAGTGCCTGAGACAATTCTCGGGACTGCCATCGCCACGGCCATGTTACCGACCCTGTCAGAACTCGCGGCACACGGCGACTGGGCAGGATTCCGTTCAACGATAGAACGCGCCCTGCGGGTTTTAATCTCACTAACCATTCCGATTGCGGCGGTCATGGCAGCTGGGATTCATCCGCTGGTACGCGTTATTTTTGATTTTGACGAAGCCACCACCACCCTCATCACCTGGACAACGCGCGCCTACTTACTGACGCTGACAGGTTTCACCATTCACGAAATTGCATCGCGTTCATTCTATGCGCGCAAGGAACCGATGTTCCCGCTCTACGCTGTGCTATTGCGAATCGTCATGTTCCTGGGCATCGGATATATTGGACTGAGATTCTTCAAGGAAATCGGCGCACCCATCATCGCCTTTGCTGAGATCGCACTATTGGTGGAAGCCATCATCTTATTCGGATGGTTGTCCAAACGCACGCACGAGCCGATCCATGTTGGCGGGGCGGTAATCAAAGGATTGATCGCGGCAGTCATCGGCGGCGCGATCTCGTATGCCGTGGCAGTGTACCTGCCGGGCGGCGCCGTCGTCACCGCGCTGGTGGGCATGATCGCCGGCGGAATTGTCGCGCTGGCAATCGTCTGGTCAGATGCAAAACTTTTATTCAGCTTGTAAATTTCTCTGCTGTATATTTTCAGAAAATAGCAATATTCTACGATTTGACCGCAGACAGTGGTCTATCGCGTGAAAAAAATAGTTTGTACGGTAAAGAAAATAAAACGCAGATACGTAAATTTTTGAACGATTCAAAGGGAAGTATAATAATTATATGTCTGAAAATAATGAAAGCACACAACCTATTCAACCGATAAAAGAAGATGATACGCAACCGCTTACGCCGATCAAGAAGGCTCCACGCTGGAAATCCATTCTCATCAGCGTCTTGGGCTTCCTATTACTCATCGGGCTGGGCGCATTCGGCGGATATTCTTCCGGCATCGGCGATCGCCAGTCGGCAGAACGTGCCGTTATTACAAAACAACTCTCTGAACAATACACATTTGCACTCGTGGATATTGAGTCAGGCCGCTACGAAGCCGCCATCCAACGCCTTGAATTCATCATTGCCAATGATCCGAGTTTCCCCGGCGTAATGGAAAAGTTGACCGAAGTAATGGTCATCAGTTCCATTCCCACCCCCACAGCCACCCCCACCCTAACCGCCACACCCGATTTCAGCGGAGCCGAGAGCGCCTACCAACGCGCACAACAACTCATCAACGCGCAAGATTGGCCGGGCGCATTAGCCGCGCTGGATACCATCCGCAAGTTGGATACCACCTATAAAACCGCGCAAGTAGACGGCATGTACTACTTTGCCCTGCGCAACTATGGTCACACGCTAATCACCAAAGACGGCAACCTCGAAGGCGGCATTTATCAACTCACACTCGCCGAACGCTTTGGCCCTTTGGATAATACAGCCGTCGGCCTGCGGGAAGGCGCGCGCACGTACATCATCGGCGCAAGTTTTTGGGAATTAGATTGGCAGCAAGCAGCAGCCTATTTCAGCGTAGTCGGCAACGGCTGGCCAGCCATGTGGGATGGCACCATGACTGCATCCAAGCGTTTATACATCGCATCCATGCGCTATGGCGACGACCTCTATAACCGTCAGGCATTTTGCGAAGCCTATGATCAATATAAAATTGCTCTCGCCATTGCCGAACTTGACAGCGACGCCGCAAGAAATTCAGTCGATGCCTTCAACCAATGCTTCCCGCCCACTGCAACCCCTGAACCTATCCCCACCGATATTCTGCCAACAGCAGTAACTCCCTAAAAAATGACAACACCTCCCACCTGGGTATTGGCACTAATCTACTGGCTGCACATGCTGGCCACCGTGACATGGATTGGAAGCCTCGCCGCCATCAACCTGCTCGTCCTCCCCGCATCACAGCGAACCTTGAAACTGGTCGACCAACTTAGCTTTATCTCCGCCCTTCAAAAAAGACTCGAACCGCTCGCGTGGTTTAGTATGGGATTACTACTGATAACAGGTCTCATTCAACTCAGCACCAGCCCACACTATGACGGATTCCTCGCGCTCAGCACACAATGGTCAATGGCAATTCTGGTAAAACACAGCCTGGGCGCCATCATGGTCGTTGTCAGCGCCATTCAAACCTGGGAAGTATTACCCTCCATTCATCGCACCTTGATGAAAAAACAAAACGCAGAAGCGGGCGAACTTGTAAAATTACAACGCCGCGAATTGATTCTCTTGAGAGTAAATCTGCTACTTTCCGCATTGATCCTTGGCGCCACTGCTGTTGCAAGAGTATCGTAAAAAAAAACACACTGCACAAACTCTATGTTTCACCCAATTGATCGCAGACCGCCGTCTGCGGTCAATCAACTCACGAAAACATTGCTGGTTTTTAAAAATGCACGGTAGCTAATTTTTAATATAATAAAAAGTCTGTCCAAAAAGTGGACAGACTTTTTATTATAGCCAGACGAAAAATCATTAAACTAAATCCCGTCTCAAAAGGTCATCAATGGTTTCCCTGCGCAAGATCAAACTTGCATTTCCCTCTTCAAGCATTAATACAGCGGGTCGGCGTGACCCATTGTAATTGGACGACATGCTCAAGTGATACGCACCCGAAGCAGGAATGGCGATCAACTCACCCACTTCGATTTTCGGCATCAGCAGATCCTCAATCACTACATCGCCTGACTCACAATACGGCCCCGCGATGGAAACTTTTTCGGTTCTCTCCCGCCCCGGGCCTGCCACCGTTAAACAAGAGTATCTCGCTCCATACATCGCATACCGTGGATTATCCGTCATGCCGCCGTCGGTCAATATCCAAACCTTGTCGCCGCGTCTTTTGATCGCGCCCACTCGATAAACTGCCACACCCGCCTGCGCCACCAAACTGCGGCCTGGCTCCAAATGTAAATGAGGCGGAGTCATTTCGCGCACTCTACAGCCTTCCATTACATTCTCCGCGATCACACGCACATATGTATCAACATCAGGCTGCGGAAGTTCATCCTCATGATAAGCCACGCCCCACCCGCCGCCCGGGCTAAAGTGCCACTCGTTTGCAAACCCAATTTCCCTGGCGAGATCAAGTCCCAATTCAATGGCCGCCTTCAAAGGGCTGGCATCACGGAAGTTTGAACCTTGATGAAAATGGATACCATTTAACGGTAGGTTTTTTATTCTACAAAACTGCGCGGCCTCCACGATCTCTGCGCTTGTCATTCCAAACTTGCTGTCATGCTGGCCTGTTTGTGTATGCGCGTGATGTGTTTCCACTGCAAGCCCGGGCAGCAAACGCAGCCATATATTGGGAAAATGGGAATCAAGCGTTGGGAACAGTTCTGCGATTCGTTCCAACTCAATAAAATTATCCACAACAATCGTGCCCGCATACTTCAGCGCCGATCTTATATCTGCCGCAGATTTATTCACTCCATGCACAAGGATATGCTCACGCAGCACGCCCCCGGCTACGGCGATGGCAATTTCACCTTCGCCTGTACAATCCACCCATAATCCATGGGAATCTGTCCATTGTGCAATGGCTTTACACAGGAAGGCTTTTCCTGCATAGGTAACAGAAGCAGGCTGCGGGCGTTGTCCTGAGCCCGCCGAAAGGTAGTGCGAAGCGAGCGCAGATTTATATCCGACTGCGGCTGTATCCATTGTTTCACGGTCGTAAAGATATAACGGCGTGCCATATGAGTCTGCAAGAGATGAAATGGAATGCCCGGCCATGGTCAATGATTCTTGTTCGTTTCTGGTGGACATGGGGAACAGTGGTAAACGATTCATTTATTTTTCACCTGCAACAATGATTTGATTTTTACCGAGGCGCTTTGCCGTTAATTCAGCCTGGTCAGCTGCCAGCAGAAGGCTTGTCAATGAATGCGCATCCTGCGGGAAGGTTGCGATCCCGATACTCAGGGTATATCCCGAAATATATTTGGCGTCCACATCAGCTTCTGGCGCGCTGGCGTGTGCCGCGGCCAGCAGACGTTGTGCAAATATAAGCGAGCCGGCTTTGTTTGTGTTTGGCAAAATAATTGCAAATTCATCACCGCCGTAACGCGCGGCAATATCATATCTTCTTAAGTTATTGCGGATGAGATCAGCGGTTGCTTTGAGGCGTGCATCGCCGGCAGGATGACCCCATTTATCGTTATAGTCTTTGAAAGAATCTACGTCAAAGATTATTAGTGAAAGAAGAGAATCGATTCGTATCGCACGTTGTACTTCAGCGATCAAGGTTTCTTCAAATGCATGGCGGTTGGATAGGCCGCTGACCGCATCGGTCATGGCGAGGGCGCGAACCTGTGCATGCAGCCGCGCATTATCCACCGCCAGCGCGATCGGGCCGGCAAGTGTAACGAGCATATCTACATCCGCCTGGGTAAGCGGGACGTTGATATTCCCTTCCACATTCAGTGTGCCCAGCACAGTGTTTTCTTTTAGCAAAGGAACACATATCTCACTGGTAACATCACTTGCCGCCCGTAAAAAATTTGGGTTCCGGGTAATATCGTTGATAAATTGAGCTTTTCTTGTTTCAATTGTTTTCCCGCTTACACCCTGACTGACATGGATTTTATGAATCACCAATTCCTGGGGATATCCAAGTTGTGCGCCCAAATAAAGATACTCTTCTTTTAAGAAATAAATGCTGATGTAAGTGTATCCAAATGAATGTTTAAGAACTTTTACAACAGACTCGAATATAGTGTCCAATTCAAGCGAACTTGAAATCACCTCCGAAATGGATTGAACAGCAGTCATGATCCGTAGATGTTCCTGTGCGCTGGTGTATAACCTTGCCCGCTGAATGGAAGCAGAGATTAGATTTGCAAGTGTTTCCAGCGTTTGAATATCATCCTTGTTGAAAGCATTGGAATTGGCACTTTCAACATATAAAACGCCCAATACACTTTTATCCCTTAAGATAACCACGCCAATCGCCGAACCCTGGCGCTGGTCACTCGAAAAATAATAAGGGTCATTGGAAATATCATTGGCAAGATAGGTGGTCTGTATCTTTGCGGTATGCCCTATGATCCCCTCACCCATTTTTTGTTGAAACCCAGGTTCATATCCAAAATCCTGAGAGCCGTTGATCGCTGTCACTTCAAGCGCGTCCTGATCAGTCAACAAGGAAATTGCCGCTTCTGCGTACCCAAATCGATTAACCACAGCATCGATGGTTTTTTGCGATATTTCTTTTTCGTTAAAGCTCGCAGCGATCTGCCTGCCAACTTCTTCCAAAAGCCCCAATTGGGCAGAGCGATGAGATTCCTCATCAAAGAGTTCCTGTTCCTGGGTTATGTTGTGTACAACGATCACGCGCCCAAGCAGGGTTTTTTCGTCCTTATACAATCTGGTTATCGTAGCCTCAAACCAAAAGCGCCTTCCATCTTTTTTCTGCTCCACTTTTATTTTTGCAGTCGGAATATCCCATTTTTCCTTGAACTTGTTCGTCTCAGGCAAAATATCAAATACAGATTGGCCGATTATTTCATTCCCTATATTTAGCCATATTTTCCCCGCCTGATTAATATTTGTGACATAGTCCTGCTCATTAACCACAATAACAGCGTCATGCAAATTTTCAATAATCATTGGCGCTGCAATTGGGAAGAGATTGAGCAACCCAAAACGAAATAATGCGACAGCAAATAAAGGAGCTGATAACATAAACGAGAGCGGTGTCAGGTCAATATTGAGGGGGAATATCTCGGCCAAAGATATCAGATTAAAAGTGACGGTTAAAAAAACACCGGCTAATATGAGGCCGGTCCGTTTACGCAAGGTTTTGGGAGAACGCACATAGGCCGTGAGATAAGCCAGGATTCCAATTGCAATCAGCGTATATGAAATCGCTGTATAGACCCAAAACACAATTCCATAGGTGATTTGTAACGGGCCAAAACTTCCACTCGCAGGCAGATTCATGGAGCGCCAAATCAGTTGGTGTGATTCGTTTGACAGCCCCAGTAAAAACACGATTCCCCCCGGAATTGCCAACACAAAGATACGGCCGCGAGGTTTCCACCAAGCGTTCAAACCCGTGTATCTTAAAGCAAATCCAAGCCAGATCGGGGCCGACATGGTCATGCCAAGGTATAAAATTTTTCTCGAAAGGATCTTAAGCGACAGGGATGGCAGGCTGATCTCAAGCAGATAGAAAGACGCCCAAACCAGCATGGAAAACATTAAAAAGCCGAGTGTGCGTGAACCGGGTTTTTCCCATTCAAAAAGAGCGCGGTAGGCGATACCGGCAATCAGGATGATAAGCAATCCAAGAAGAACACAGTAGATCAGTAAACTGATCGGCATTGGCGTTTGAAGATTAATCCCATACGGAGAACTCTCATTCGCCGAAGAATAATTTCCACCATACTTCCCAATTTTGCATGGGAATAGGTAGTAGAGCCGGGGCGGCGGCAATGGCAGGCTCACTACCGGGCTGTCCAATTGGAATGACAGGCTGGTCACCTTCCTGTACATAATGACCTTCTGTCCGTGCCCATTCCTCAACCGCCGCTGTGGACCCTGCGTATGCCACCTGTGTGTTCAGCGCCATTTGAGTTTGCATGGCCTGGGTGGCTACGGCGCGAATCTCATCGCGCTGATCGTCCAAACGGTTCAACTCCTCCAGACGTGTATTAAATTCGATCACGACAAGGATCAAAATAAAAACGCCCAGAAATGTTGCGGCACGTCTAAGATTGAGAGGAAGGGTCAACATGGCTTTATCTTAATCGGATTTGCTCTCGTTGACAAGAAAGTTTTCCTTTATGGTACAATCTGCCCCCGCAGAACGTAGTACCCTTCGTTCTGACACCCACATAAAGGAAAGGGCTTAAAGAAATGAAAATAATGCTTGTTAAAGATGTTTACAAATTAGGTCGTGCCGGGGATATTAAGAAAGTGGCTGATGGATATGGCCGTAACTTCCTCATTCCTCAGGGATTCGCCGTCCTTGCTACAGAAGGCGCATTGAAGCAGGTGCAGAAGATCAAGGCTCAGGCCGAGGTTCGCCGCTCTTCACAGAACAACGAACTCCAGGGTCTTGCCGATCAGATCAAGGATGTAGTCCTCACCTTCTCTGCCAAAGCTGGCGATACAGGCAAACTCTATGGCTCCATCACCACACAAGATGTCGCCACCGCGCTCACCGAAAAAGTTCGCTTTGAAGTGAAACGTCAGCAAGTGGATATTCAACCCATTCGCAACCTTGGTGAATTCACCGCCCACATCCGCCTGACCATGGACTTGGTTCCTGAAATCAAGATCATCGTCCACCGTGATGGCGAAAGCGTTGAAAGTGTAACAGAACACGCCGAACCCCAAACCGCTGAAAAGCCGACAAAGAGCGGCGGCCGCAAGGCAAAAGAAGAAGCTGCGACAGAAGAACCAGCCGCCACAGCCGAATAAGCAAAACATCACATCACCGGCGCAAGTCGGTGATGTTTGTATAACGCAGTAAAATATATTCATGCGCCAATCCATAGGTCAGCAGCTAAAAAAAGAACGCGAAGCCCGTTTCCTTACGCTTGAAAAAGCGTCTGCATCCACGCGCATTCGCATTGTCTTTTTGCAGGCGCTCGAATCTGACGATTACTCTGTCATGCCGTCGGCGGCGCAAGGCCGCGGATTTTTACGCAACTACGCCGAGTATCTCGAATTAAATATTGATGAAATGATCGCGGAAATTCAGCGCAATATTCCATCGGTAGATGTGAGCGGACCGTTACCCCAGGTAAATTTGGTCGAGACAGAACTTCCGCCATTAATCGAAGCGCAGAATGAAGAACCAGTGCGGTCTTTCTTAAGCTCATTGTTTGGCCGCCGTCCAAAAACAGAATCAGCGCCGCAAGTGGAACTGACCGAAGAACCCAGACAGGAAGAGGCTGTACTCCCTAATCTCACACCTGCTGTAACAGAAGTTGAAGAAGATAAACAACCCAAACCGCGCGGCAGAAAGAAAAAAAAAGTAGAAATCGAAGAAGAAATTCTTCAACCCGCATGGCTTGAGCCCATCACTCAACCCGCAGAAGTAACAGAGATAAAAGCTGAGGAGCTGACTCAGCCGATTGAGTTGGATCAAGTTGAAGCGCAGCCTGAAGCGGAGCTAAATCCACTCTCAAAGTTTGCGGCCAGGCTTCAATCCCGCTTTGTAAAAAAAGAAACACAACCTGAAGAATCTGTTGCAGTTAAATCTCAAATGCAACAAAATATTCCTGCACAACCCGCCGACGTGATCTTTGCCGAAATCGGTTTTAAGTTGCGCGAACGGCGCGAGTTAATCAGCCTGACATTCGATGAAGTAGAGCGCCACACAAAACTACGTGCCGTATTTATTAAGGCTTTGGAGGAAGGTGCGTTTAATAAATTACCATCGCCTGTGCAAACACGCGGCATGCTGGCAAATTATGCAACATTTCTAGACCTGGATACAGATACTATTTTGTTACGCTTTGCAGACGGCCTGCAGGCACGGCGTTATGAAAAATATGCCGAAACACCGCGCGATAAAATTCAAACAGAAGTGATTACCTCCATGCCATTTCTGCGTAGTTTTATCGCAGGAGATTTGATATTCGGTATCGTGATGATCGCGATTTTGATTGCGCTTGCAATTTGGGGCGTGGGACGTGTAGTTAACTCGCAGGAAGAACAAAACGTGGCGGTGACTGCGCCTTCGATTGGAGATGTGTTAGGCAGCCTGCCTTCCCCCACCGCTACAATAGACCTAACTTCCTTTCCCGCTGAAACGCCATTGGTCACTACAGGCAGCGCAGATGGAATCACACAGGAAGCACAGCCGACTCTCGATGGAAATGCCAATGTGGTGGTGAGCATCTTTGCCGTGGAGCGCGCTTTTATTCGTATCTCAGTGGATGGTGAAGTTGTCTTTGAAGGCCGCATTACCCCGCGTGAAACCAAAGTTTTTGAAGCCGTGGATCAAGTGGTAATTTTGACAGGCAACGCCGCTGCATTGCGCGTCACGTACAATGGACGTGACCTTGGTTTAATGGGCGGCATTGGCGAAGTGGTTAATCGTGTATATTTGATCTCAGGTGTCGTAACACCCACCGCAACCATTCCACCGACGCCCACCAATACACTACCCGTAACAGATACAGCCACACCGACGAGCACGCCTACATTTACGCCAACTGTCATCCCTCCCGATGGCGGATAATTTTATAGTTAGGAAAAAATATGTCAAAAAACACTTTTCATTTGGTTTCTCTTGGATGTGCCAAGAATACAGTTGATTCTGATTCAATGGCGCAATTGTTACTGCGCGATGGATATCGTTCGATGGACGATCCGGACGAAGCCGCTGTATTGATCGTAAACACCTGCGGCTTTATCGGCCCCGCAAAAGAAGAATCCTATCGCGTGCTGGGAGAACTTGCCCAGGCAAAGCGCAAGGGACAGGTCTTGATCGCGGCGGGATGCCTGACACAGCGTTATGGTATGGAAGTGGCACAAAAAGTACAGGGCATCGATGGCATTCTCGGCACACGCCGCTGGATGGATATTGTGCAAGTGGTACGTGAAGTACGCAAGGGGCCGCGTCCTGAGCCGTTATATCACTTGCCTGATGATGCAACTGTGGGGTCAGATGAAAAGAACGTGATGCGTGTCAACGTGGCGGGCGCGAGCGCCTATATCAAAGTGGCAGATGGCTGCCGCCGCCCATGCGCCTTTTGCGCCATTCCATTGATCAAAGGTACAGCCGTTTCACGCCCGATTGAGTCGATCATTAATGAAGCTCGTACATTGCGTGATTCAGGTGTGCGTGAACTTATACTAATCGCACAAGACACAACAGATTATGGTCACGATCTGGGCCTGAAAGACGGTCTCGCCATATTGCTTGAGCAGCTGACAGATTCTGTGCCTGATATGGATTGGATCCGTGTTATGTATGCGTATCCTGGCTATGTGACCGACCGACTGATCGAAGTGATGGCGACCCGCAAGCAGATTCTGCCCTATTTGGATATGCCCCTGCAACACGCGCATCCCAAAACTTTATATCGCATGAAACGCCCGTCTAATATTGACTGGGTACATAAGACACTGTCAAAGATGCGTTCGACGATCTCCAATCTCGCCATTCGCACAACCTTTCTGGTCGGGTACCCGGGCGAGACAGATGAAGAATATCAAGCCTTGTATGATTTTGTGAACGAGATTCGTTTTGACCGTGTCGGCGGATTCCAGTTTTCATTTGAAGCGGGAACAACTTCCGCGCCGCTGGGCGACCCGGTACCTGCTGAAGTGAAACAGGAACGTTTCGAACGCCTGATGGAACTTCAACAGCCCATTTCGTTACAGATTAATCAATCGTATGTCGGCAAGACATTGGATGTATTAGTTGAAGGATTTGATAACGGCATATCCATTGGCCGTTCCTACCGCGACGCGCCTGAAATTGACGGTCTGGTCTTCATTGAAGGGCAGGCTAAAATAGGTGATATTGTACCAGTCAGAATCGGCGGAGCAATGACATACGATCTGGCGGGCGTCCTCGCGAATCAGCCGTTGATAAAGTTGTAAACCCCGCTTTGAAAGTATTTATTAAAAATAAAAAAAATCCCCGTCACATGTGACGGGGATTTTCGCTATTCTTATCCTTCTTTTTCAACCGCAACAGATGATTTTCTCATCTGATCTTCCTGCACCATCCGAATACCATTATTGACCTGCCCGCTCAGTTTGGAGATTTGCTCCTGCAATTGCATGAGCGTATCCACCACATAATTATCTGCATCAACACGGGTGGCTTCGGCCTCGGCCCGCGCTTGATTAATAATCTGATCTGCGCGGCGTTGAGATTCCTGCACGATCATATCTTTTTGCACGAGTTGCTCGGCTTTGTCACGTGAGAGTTGTAAAGTGCGGTTGGCTTCTTCCTGAGCCTGCGCCATCACGCGGTCACGCTGCGCCATCACCTGCTGCGCTTTCTTTACTTCTTCAGGAATGGCAATGCGCATTTGGTCGATCAATTCCAACATACGATCTTCATCCACCACCACGTTGTGCGTAAAAGGCAAAGCCTTGGCGGCGTTAAAGAGTTCTTCCAATCGGTCAATCAGTTGCAGGATGTCCATGTTTTCTTCTCTCCTTCAAGCAATCTTTATATTTTTAGCGCCTGAAGCATTTCCTTGTTATGACGTAGAATATCGTTAACAACGGTTTGCAGGTCGGCTTTCTTTTCCTTGGCGTATTCTTCGATAAAACCAACAAGATCATCGTCCAGATAAATAGGTAGTTTCAAAATTACATCCGGACTATAAAACTTGCCTTGTTCGCCTTTTGAGAAATCATATTTCTTTTTCATATGATTCTGACCCTATTGTAACCCAACGGTTTTCATTATCACTGTGTTCATCATCATAAATTGCTATGGCGATTCTAGCACAAATTAATCGCGAAGGGCATTCGGCGGAGATTGCTCTCCCATATTAAGTACTTTTGCCTTTAATGCTGTTTCCACATAAGCGGGAACCATACTGGAGACATCGCCATTAAGCGTGGCAATTTCGCGCACAGTAGATGAAGACAGAAACGTGTGCTGTTCGGCGGTGATCAGCGCAACCGTCTCAATATCTTTCGCGAGGCGTTGATTCGCCAAGGCCATGCGGAATTCAAACTCGAAATCAGAAAAAACACGCAAGCCGCGCACCACCACTTGAGCATCCACCTTATGGGCAAAATCAACTGTCAGACCACTGTAGCCTGTGACTCTGATCTTGGGATTGTCTTTGAAGGCTTCCCGTACCAGCGAAATACGTTCTTCAGGTGAAAACATTAAGCTCTTCAACGGCTTATCATAAACAGCCATAACCACTTCATCAAACAGACGCGCCGCACGCGTTGCAATGTCCATGTGGCCGAGATGGATCGGGTCAAACGTACCGGGGAATAAGGCTCTAACCATAATTAGTTTGGTAGTTATTTAGTTTGATAGTTATTTAGTTTTGTAGCTATTTAGTTGTTTGGTTTTTACAGTTATTTAGTTTCTGTTTTGGCAGGCCGCGCTCGCAAAGCTAAATACCGCCGAACTAATAATAAACCATTCAACTACTTAACTATCCAACTACTCAACGACTCAACTATTTAACTAACATCTCCTTTGCCTTCGCCCCAGAATCTTTCAAAGGCTTCTGCAAGCAGGGCGTGTTCGGGTTGTTGTAAATATGGATCGCGTTCAAATAAAGCTTGCGCCTGTGTGCGTGCTTTTTCGATCAAAGGCAGATCGGTGATATTTGCCATCTTCAAGTTAAAATCACCAGCTTGGCGAGTACCTAAAAGTTCACCAAATCCGCGCGTCTTAAGATCAAGATCAGCCAGTTCAAAGCCGCTGTTGGTTTTCGACATGGCTTGCAAACGTTCATTTTCAGTTGCATCTTCATGCGTGGGGATCAGCAAACAATAAGATTGATCCGCGCCGCGCCCCACACGCCCGCGTAGTTGATGGAGTTGTGCAAGACCAAAACGGTCGGCGCCTTCGATCAGCATCACGGTCGAGTTTGGCACATCCACGCCCACTTCAACGACTGTTGTTGAAACGAGAATATCATATTGCTTGTCGCGGAACTTCAACATGACTTCATCTTTTTCAGCGGGCTTCATCCGTCCATGTAAAAGACCGACTTTCAGATCGGGGAAAACTTCCTTGGAAAGTGTTTCAAAATCATCGACAGCGGCACGGGCTTCGATCTTCTCGCTTTCATCGATCAACGGATAGACAATGAAGGCCTGCTTGCCGTCTTTGATCTGCCCGCGGATGAGGGTGAAGGCGCGCTCACGTTCCTGCGGACGTAGTACATAGGTATTGATCGGCTGTCTGCCAACGGGCATTTCATCAATCACAGAAATATCGAGATCGCCGAACACGGTCAACGCCAGTGAGCGCGGAATGGGCGTGGCGGTCATCACCAATAAATGCGGGTTCGTGCCTTTGCTGCGAAGTTCCTTACGCTGCTCCACACCGAAACGATGCTGTTCATCAATGACGATGAATTGCAAATCTTTGAACTGAACATCTTCTTCAATCACCGCATGGGTACCGATGACCAGTTTCACCGAACCATCTGACAGCCCCTGACGAATCGCTTCCTTGCGAATATCGGGCGTGCTCCCCACCAATAAGCGGATCTCACTCTCTTTTAGTATCCCGCCATCCCCTGCCAGCAGGCTGATGAAGTTACGATAATGCTGCTCGGCTAAAATGGAAGTCGGCGCCATGATCGCGGCTTGCGCTCCGCCACTGATTACCATCGCGGCGCCCAGAGCCGCAACCACTGTCTTGCCCGAACCGACATCGCCTTGCACGAGTCTGTTCATGGGCTTGCCAGAGTCCAGGTCGGCGCGAATCTCTTCGAGCGATTTTTGCTGGGCAGATGTCAAGGTGTAGGGCAAACTCTTTAACCGCGTATCCAGCCACTCAGTCGAGATGGTGAAGCGGCGGCCTTCCACAGCTTTCCAATCCCGTTTCTGGCGCAGCACTCCCATTTGTAAATAAAAGATTTCATCGAAGCCAAGCCGCTCACGCGCGGCTTTGAGTCGATCTTGCGAAACAGGGAAATGAACCTGCATCAACGCTTCGGGCAGCGAAACAAGCCGGGCCGCGAATCGAATGGCATCTGGCAGGGCATCCACTACGGCGGGCGCCCAATGCGAAACCACTTGATTCATAATTCCGCGCAGCCATTTTTGCGTGATCTTTTCAGTCAGCGCATAAATGGGAACGATGCGCGCAGTATGTAAATTTTCAACTTCAACGGGTTCCCAATCGGGGCTGTTCATTACGAGGCGGCCAAGATATTGATCGATCTTGCCAGAGACTGCAATCGCGTCGCCTTGCTTGAAGCGGTTGGCAAGCCAGGGTTGATTGAAATAGGAAAGCCGCAGCGACCCCGTGCCATCACTGATCACCACTTCAATAATCGAAGATTTTCCGCCGCGTATCGGGCGGTTATGCACGCTTTGAATCGTACCAAGTACGGTCACAACATCGTTATAGAAAAGCGCCTTGATCGGTTTGAGTTGACTGTAATCTTCATAACGGCGCGGGAAATAATACAGCATATCGCCCAGATTATTCATCCCGAGGCTGGAAAATGCTTCAGCATTCTTTGGCCCCACGCCTTGAAGGACCGTCAGGCTTGCATTCAACGCGGCGGGAGTTTGGCTGGTCTTTGCGCCCGGCACAGAGTCAGAACGAGATGGCGCTGCCTGCCGCGGCTTTTGTTGTGCCTGTGGTTGCGGCTGACTTTTCTGCTGTGGGGATGTTTGAGTCGCTACACTTGGATTCGCATCCTGCTCGGGTCGGGGCGCAACGGAAGGCTGGTGCTCCCTCACAGGCTGATTCGGCGCTTTTGGTTTTTGTCCCGCCTCAGGGTAGGTTTCACCAATACGTTTCCATAACCCTTTAAGAGACTCAGCCCGTCCATCGGGACTGATCTTCTCATAGGAACGCAAACGCGCCACAACTGCTTGAATCACTTCCTCGGCAACGCCATCGGCGCGGGCTTCGCCTTCCCAAAAATCAAGCATTTTCGCAAGTCCGCCAATAATGGCGGTATTATCATATTTGTTTTCGTGTTCGAGACGAAAAAATTTTCTAAGTTTTTCCAGGGATGGTTGCATGGGTCAATTTTATCATGGGGCAGGTTGTGAAAGGCGCAACAATTTGCCATGATTAGCGTATTAACCCCAAAGGAGATTCAAAACTCATGGAATGGTTTACAAAAAGCAGAGTATTCGATCTGGCGCGTCAGGGATAACGATTGACAAATGTTTTTGCTGTAATTCCTTTATCTGTTCTATTTGCAATATTAAGTCAATTTGGGGTAATTCCTGTGCTGATCGCACTCAAAGCAATCTATGGTCGTGACCATTTATCAGAGTCAGGTTCCCTGATTGGAACCTCAGCCTTGATTTCTGGTTTTTGGGAGAGCTTGGCTCTCATCACAAGCTTTGTGCTAGTCTATGTCTTTCTTTGGCTCTGGCTGCGTTTCTTTGAAAAACGTCAATTTTGGACATTGGGCGATGAAACCAAAAACGCATTAATCAAATATGGCCGGGGGTTTTTACTTGGCGCGGCCATGTTCGGCGGCGCAGTTGGAATCCTCGCGGCCACGGGTGGAATCTCCTTTGAACAAGGTGACCCAACTCAACAAGGTTTAACAGCGCTGGGGGGCGTCTTCGTTGTTTTAATCGGCTGGATCGTGCAAGGCGGCGCAGAGGAAGTATTATTTCGCGGCTGGGTCTTACCCGTCCTTGGCGCCCGCTATCGCCCATGGATCGGATTATTAATCTCGTCTCTATTTTTTGCCCTTTTGCACGGACTTAATCCCGGCTTGAGTGTGCTTGCCATCATCAATCTGGTTTTATTTGGGGTATTCGCCGGCTTATATGCCATGCGTGAGGGGTCGCTCTGGGGCATCAGCGCCCTGCACAGTGTTTGGAATTGGGTACAAGGGAATTTCTTCGGCTTTGAAGTCAGCGGTACAAACGCCAGCAGCGGCACATTACTCAACCTGAAAGAAACAGGCGCAGATTGGCTGACAGGCGGAACCTTTGGCCCCGAAGGCGGTCTGGCAGTGACCATTATTTTTCTAATCGCAATTACGGTGATTGTGTTTTGGAGATCCAAGGAAACGGCAGAGGGGGTTGGCGATAGTAAAAGGTTAGAAGTAAAAAGTGAGAAGTAAATAAGGAAGAAGTAAAAAGACCTCGGAGATAGAAATCTCTGAGGTCTTTGGTTTAATTTGGAAGTGAGATGCTGCGGACTTCAAAGGGTATTTTTTCGCAGTACAAGCACGCACGGGGCTGACGACAAAAAGCTGCCCATCTCTGGTCTTGAATTGAACCTGTCCCTCTTTCAATATCTTTTTGAACTTGTGAAGTCGTGTAAATCATGGCATCATCTCAATTACTTTAATACTTGTATTATGCTGTAAGCGCTATAGACGGACGCGCTATGATTTTTGGCTTTCGTAGTCTTGACCGAATGGGAGCCAGTTCGCCCACATCCACGAATACAACATTGACTTTGCCCTTTGGCGTATTTTTGAGCATAAAACGCGTATACCCCTTGTCTCGGCTATCCAACAGAATCACTTCCGCGCCTTCGGGGATTTTTTCACTGAATTTGGGATGTGTGATAAGGTAGCGCGTAAACTCCACAAACAGTTCGCTGTGCTTGGCGCGATAGAATTCTTTCATAGATTCATCTCCTTCAAAAAACGATCCCGATAAAGGGAACAATTCTCCACAATATCTTTTTGACCAAATGTCAGAACCTCGGCTGTTGAATACTCATCAAACCATTTCTTGGTTTGTCTTCCGTTCGGATGCAAAATATCACAATGCAGACGTCCATGCGCTGTATCGTAACGCACCACTGCGTACCATTCGCCAGCGACCAGAATCTCAAGTTGAATCCGAAATTCGATGATCTCTTTTCCTTCCCAGACATGATAATGCCGATAACGGCACAACCGAGTTTCTGGATCAAGATAGATGAGGAATTCACGTTCGCCCATGTTTCAATTGTATGCTAAAGACCGCAGAGATTTTTAGCCTACAGTGCGCTTCGTGAAGAACTCGAAGGTCTTTTTACTATCACGAATCAAACCCCAAGCCCAGCGCATCCAAAATCTTTAACCATAAATTTCTTCTGCCGCCGTTGTCATCGGCGCGGTTGAGTGACCAGCGTGTGAAATTAACAATCGGAGAACGAAACGGTTCGGGCGGAAACGGGAACGGTTTCGATTTCACCATTTGCAATTCGGTGCGTTCGGTTTTTTTATTGTCAAGCAGATCGAGCATGACTTGTGCGCCGAAGCGTGATGCGCCTACACCGAGGCCGGTGTAGCCCAATGCATACGCAACCTTGCCATGATAGGCTTTGCCCCAAAACGCAGTATAACGCGAGCAGGTATCTATCACTCCGCCCCAGGCGTGCGTGAAGCGCAGCCCCGTCAGCTGGGGAAATGTTTGGAAGAAGTGCTCCGCTAAACGGGCGAAAGATTCGGGGCGATTCTCCAGATGCGGCGCAATTTCATTATTCCGATAATAAATGGCGTCGTATCCGCCCCATAGAATCCGTCCATCCGCAGTGGTGCGATAGTAGTGAAATTGATTGCCGTAATCGCCAACGCCTTCGCGCCCGCGCCAGCCAATTGCCTCGCGCTGTTCATTTGAAAGCGGCTCGGTCATCAAGACGTAATCATAAACAGGCACGACGTAAAACGAAAGATGCTTGAGCAATGGCGGGAATGCATTGGTGGCGAGCGCAACTTTTTTAGATTCGACTTGACCGCGTGCAGTTTTGATAAGGATGCCGCCGCGCTTCTCTTCCAGCGCTGTGACCTGTGTGCCCTCAAATAAGCGGACGCCAACTTCCAGACATGCTCTTCTTAATCCCCACACCAACTGCGCCGGGTTGACCAGCGCCACCGAAGGATCATGAATCGCGGCCAGATAAGTCGGCGAGTTGACTCTAGCTCGCATTTGTTCCTGATTCAAAAATTGAATATGCTCGCCATATGGCGCGGAGTGTTGCGCTTCTTCGCGCAGATCTTCAATTTGATATTCTTCGTTGGCGACATTGAATTCACCTGAACGAATAAAATCACAATCCATATTGAATTGTTTAATCGTAGCTTCAATGCCATCCAGATTCTTGTGTCCCAACTCAACAAGTTTTCTGAGTTCCTTCGGCCAGCGATTTAATCCATTTTGAAAAGAATGTGTCAACGATGACGCAACAAATCCCCCATTGCGTCCGCTTGCGCCAATGCCCGTTTCGCCCGCTTCGAGCAAAACAACATCACGCGCAGGGTCGGCTTGCTTTGCGATCAACGCAGTCCACAAGCCTGTAAAACCAGCGCCAATCACAACCAGATCCGCTTGAATATTTTCAGTCAACGCGGGGGCAGGCTCAGGCTTATTGGGATCATCCAACCAAAACGGCGTGAGTTTCACATCCGCAAGCGACTGTAAAGTTTCAGGGCGCGGTGTGTTCGAGAAAATCATGGGGTCTCCAGGTTTCGCGGCCTGTGCAATACTCGGATCGCACAGGTTCATAGAATTTTTTTTCAAACCAAGTGTAACGGCGAAAGCGGGAACGAGTCAATTCCATTCTTTGGAGTGCGAATTGATTGACCGCCGTCCGCGGTCTGCGGTCTGCGGTCAATTGGATTAAAAAATCGCGCTTTTTCGCAATATGCGCGGCATTCGCGTCAAAGATTTCCCAACTTTGCAACAGCCATGAATTGATAGGCTTCACATCTTGACATTTTAGAACAAACGTTCTATACTCGCGCTTATTACTCGACAAGGAGGTCGAAATGACAAATTTGCGTAATCCTCTGATAGACGGCTTGAAAACACTCTGGTACAAATTTACTCATGACCGAAAGTTCAATCGCGGCGCGGCCTGGGGCGTAATGATCATTGGCGCTCTCCTGTCTTTTGAAGTATTCAACTTTAGCACCACTCAATTTGCTTTGCACGACATGCTTGGTGATTTAAAATTCGCGGGCATGCGCTGGGCAACCATCCTTGCCATTGCCTTCTGCGGCATCGACTTTGCCGGTATCGCCCGGATTTTCACCCCTGAACAAGGCCGTGACGAACCCGCCGAAGTGTATTACCTCTTCGGCGCGTGGATTCTGGCCGCAGGCTTCAATGCAACCCTCACCTGGTGGGGCGTGGCGGTAGCGATTTCAAACAACGCCAATTTACAAAATAGCGCCGTGATGAGCGCCGAAACTCTTACCAAAGTTGTGCCGATCTTTATCGCAGCCATGGTCTGGCTTGTGCGCCTGCTTATCATTGGCACGTTCTCACTCGCAGGCGACCGCCTCTTCACCACCGCTGATCAACATCCAAAACAATATAAGCCGCAATATCAACAGCCGCAGCAAACGCAACGCCCTTATAGTGCGCCTCAACCTCAACAACGTCCATACAATGCGCCTCAATCTGCTTCTCCCAGTTATCAAACTCAGGCGCAGCGCCCTGCTATTAATCAGCCGGTCAATCAACCTATTCTGCGCCCGGCTTCGCAAATCGCGCGCCCGGCAAATAGCATGAATACATCCAACACAAATACTTTCCGCCCTGCGCCGAAGCCCACCCCATCACAACAAAGTTCCTTTATCCCGCCTGAGCCAACCTATCATCCTGTTTCCTACAACGCACGCACTTCAGAAGGCGCAGATCGTCACTTCGACGCATAGTTTTCAAACAACTTAATAAAAATCATTCGAGCCGGGTCCTTTACAGCGACCCAGAATGGAGAAAGTTAATACATGCCCCGTGCTCGCCCTACAGAAACAACTTGGCAAACGGCCGCTCCCTCGCAAGAGCAAGGGAGCGGCTCGTATAGCGTGTCTGGTTTTACGATTGTGCCGCTGGCCGTGATATTAATCAGCGCACTGCTGGCTTCGATAGCGTGGAACTCAAACCCAACTCCCGTGATTCATTCTGCAGATTTGCCGCCCGTCCCCTCAAACAGCATCTCCCCCATCTTTAGAATTGAAATCCACTACTGGGCTGACTCTATCTCAAAGTGGGCGGCCGCTTCACAACTGGACCCGAACCTGGTTGCCACCATTATGCAGATTGAATCCTGTGGAGATCCCCGCGCCAGATCAAGCGCCGGTGCCATGGGACTTTTCCAAGTCATGCCGTTTCATTTCTACGCTGTAGATGATCCCTACAACCCAGACACCAACGCCGCCCGCGGACTCGCCTACCTCGCCAAGTCACTTGAAACTGGCGGCGGAAATGCATTGCTCGCCATGGCTGGCTACAACGGCGGCATCGGACTCATCAGCCGCGCCGAATGGAACTGGCCTGCGCAAACCAAAAGATATGTGCAATACGGCGCGCCCATCTATGAAGATGCCCGCAATGGACTTACATCCAGTACTTCATTAAATGAATGGTATGAAAATTATGGGGTAAGTTTATGTCAACAGGCACATCAACGATTGGGATTGCCGTAAGATACAGACCGCCCCGACATAAATGTCGGAGCTAATTTACAAAGCCGCCTAAAGGCGGCTGGCTTCGTATGTACTAAAATTCCCCCGCTTGTAACTCGTAATAATAATCTCTGTGTGTTTTGTAAATCGTACTCACGCTCGCATTCACGATCTTATCTTTTCCCTCACTCGCAAAAGACGTGACCTCATCCCCGACCTTGATATCCTCGATTTTTTTAGTGGCCTGCCCGCCTGTCTGCCCGCCTGACTGCTTGTCTGTCGGCGTGGCCACAATTGTCCCTGGTACAAAGCACGCACTCCCATCACTCCCACCGTCATTAGGACTAATGCAACATTTATCAAAACAGGTTTGAGGAGGGAAACATTTCCCCCCACCAGAATCTTGCCCACACTCAACGAACTCACTACAAGCCGCCTTCACAATCCCTGTAGCTATGTTCATCCACATAAAGAGTCCAACAATTATCAAAAATCGTAAAGTGGCTTTCATAGCTCACCTCCCAAGCGTCGCACCATTACCCATGAGACCACCATCTTCCCATTCTCATCTCTCTTCACCAGTTCAGGCGGAGCAAAAACTGGGGTCAAAATTACGACTTCACCAGGTCTCACGATTTGTTTCATTTTTGTATAGCCTATCTTGGCGATAGACGCAGGCTCAGCGTTTTTTACTTGATTTACATTATCCTCGTTGCTTGACACATTCTCTAGCGCCAGATAGCTCACATCTTCTTCGCTCCCGTAGAGCTTCGAGGGTGCAAATCCTATACGATATTTTTTGGTCTCCCCATTCACTTTTACACGCATATATTTATCCAGACTATTTGCAATCCGCTCCCACCTCACAAATTTACCCACCACGTATAGCGTTTGCTCCTGTGCAGGCACATCAATCACAGCATACACACTCGGATCATATACACTTTTATTAAGAATCGAATCAAATTTGGGCCGCCCTACACCCTTTGGCACTACCCATATTTTATCTTCTGACTGGATCGAGATCTGCCCCACGCCAGGATACTTTGAGATCGTACTATCTTGCGGGTATATTGTTCTGTGAGCTTTCCAATTTATAGTAAAGCCCACCAATTTTTCACTATTTAAAGCTAGAGCCAAGGCAATTACGATCAAACCTGCGAAAAACAATTTTTTCATCCTGCATTAGTTATCTCACAAAAAGAGTCATGAGGTCAAGGATTACACTTTTCTTCTTCTTGACTCATCTTTCCTTGTCCGTTTCGTATTTGGATTGCTGAGCTCAAACAACTATTAGAATCCTCGCTCCTTATCGTCTTTAACAAGTCATAATTTGAATGATAAGAAATTCTACCTTTAAGAAATGCGGGAATTGAACCCATTAGGTCGGTCAAACTACCAGCAGTAGCGGACGTTGCTGGATCGCCGCCATATTTATCTAAACCCATAAGTATATATAAGCTATTACCATTCACTATAACTTTTAAAGAAGTTCCATTGCTTTGCCCTGTAACAGTCATATTGTCAGTTCGTGTTGCATTTACAAAAGAATAGACTACGTTCGTGATCAGTCTTGCATCGCCAACATCCCTACCCTGCGGGGCAAACGGTGCGATCACCAATTTTGGTATTGCCACATCCGATCCCATTTCATACACATTAGAAAGCGTTATTTGAGTATCCATACTCGGTCCACTCACGATCATGGCAGCATATGCATCTGCATCTATACTCTTGTCTATTGGACCAGTTCCATCCACGCCACCCTTTGCCCGCCAAACTTCATGCAGAACACCCAATGTAAATTCATTCAAAGCGTGTTCAGAATATTCTTTCGACCATTTTGGTCGATTCTTCCCTTCATTCAGCAACACAGACCCTATTCCCTTCCCATCCAAATTAGCTGCTGTCAATATTTGAGAAGATACCTGTAGACCGCTTATTTCTGCAGTCACAACACCTGTATCCGATGATATTTCAAAATCGATCTCTGGCAAAACCACGCTTTCTGCCGCCTTCGCCCAAACCTTGGCGCTGGCATCATAGGTATAGCCGTCTACGCTGTAGCCATTTGTATCATCCAAATGTACAGCAGTATTATCCAAGGCAACAATTGTCTCATCAGCCAATTGCAAAGTCCATTTACCGTCTTTGCCATTTAGTCCAGCCACAGCAATACCTTCGTTTTGGGCGTCGGTCAAAGAGCCGTCGCTCATCAGGGTAAATCGCACGCCCGTTGCAGCGACAGATTCTTGCAGGGCGACAAACTGCGGATTCAAT